>JGI24021J15306_10007801_pt1 | contig 13081 bp, 8 predicted proteins | sample Ectturendosymbi1_FD_15306 | JGI IMG/M metagenome (IMG submission 15306) | reverse complement strand
TTTCCCTATGACAATCTGGAAAGAGAAAAATGAATAAGGTCATCGATAAAGGTTTTAGAAGCTGCCGCTTTGTTTCAACAATTGTGAAACACCCTATACATGATCCAAGTAACTATAAGATGACAAAGTCGTGTCTTAGTTAAAAGACAGACAAATCTGTTAAATATGACCAACTGCTCTTGTTTTTCTCGTGCAAATAACAGATAAGATCGCAATCTGTGCCCAGCTTGAAATCTGGAGACGCCCTGCTTCAGAGTTTGCATTGACTGTTGTACTGCAACTATGGCTTTTTGCCAAACACACCGCGTTAAAACATAGTTGACAATTGCTAATGATATGAATTAAAAATTGCTAGCATTAAAAATCTGCTTTTTGGTCCAATTTTGGAGCATAAAATTGGGACAGACTTAACAGTTTCAACACTAAAAAAGCTTTCAAAAAACTGTAATTCAATTTTACATAAACTTTTTTTTCAATATTACAATTTTACATATTTTACAAATTTTTACAATTTTACAAACTTTTTCAATTTTACAATTTTTTTTCAGTTTTACAATTTTTACAGGTTCAATTTTACATAAACTTTTCTGAACTTGAACTGAATTTTCGGTGCTCAATTCTGGCCAAAGCTTAGGGTTCCATCAACAAACGAACAAATTTATATTCAGCTTTTTTTTCAAACAAACAGGGTCCGCAACAGGTAAAATGAGAAGAATATAGCTTTGCAGTAAGCACATGTTTATTGGATAAAGTGACAACTACCTGCGAAAGAAAATGACAGACTGATAGCAGATTGCAACTTCAACGCTTATTTAATCGTTTTAAAGCACATTTACGCAAAAACCGACACAAAAATTAGGGTAATTTGTTTATCTTTTACCTGAGCGCCATGTACTTATACCCACTGATGTAGTACCGAAAAAAGAGCAAGAAAATACTTTATCAAAACGAAGACATGCTTGGCTACAGCCAACATAGCTGTATTTCTTTTCCGTTGAGAACTTCACAAAAAATGGCAACAAAAACGCAGGCGTTTAGTTGCCACATAAAAAAGTGGGAGGACGCTGTGAGAGGCAGTGATTTCTCGACTGAATCCCCTGTTACACTGCCGAGTCTACTGTCCAAATCTCTTGTCAGTTAAATAAGCAAATGTTTGGGTAATCAATTACAATCCCTGCATGACTTTGAAAAAAACTAGGTTTTCCAGTTGCAAGTACTTACAGCCACACCACAAATTCAAGATTGTCGATCACTGATCAATAGGCTTGAGTAAATTTTTAGCACTGATTAGGCTCAACTGCATGGTTAGTTTAGATTTCTGAAAATTTCTATGCCTCTATGTTGATAAACCCATAAGAAATTGCTTAACGCACAATTCGGCAGTTAATTCGGAATCAGGAAGCCTCATTTTGCGCATATAAGTGACCGTGCAATGTGTATGTATGACTATATGAAATATTATGGACTTGCAGCTCCATGCTGCGCTTTAAACAAAAGATCTTATGTCTTCGAAAGCCGTTAGAACAGCACGACGATTACCACTGTCTTTCGTAACCCTCATGATACAGTGTCCCGCCAATGTCAAGCAAACCACGCTAGGTAAATGAAAAAATAGCAAAGGCGTGCGTAGACATGCTAATAATTACACTGATCAAGGGCTGATCAACAATTATCACGCAACCACACTGCTTTGTGACGATGAATCAATATGCTGTATTCAGCGAACGTTATACTTCTTTCATAGACCATTAAATTAACCACACCCAGCAAGGGTTGTGTAATTTTATAATAAATCCCTTACAGATGTTCTTACATATCTGATTGTGAGCAACTTGTTCTAGAACAGGTGCGTGGGCTTCGGAAGGATTTTTTTCAGAGGGGAGTCAACAGTAGTGAAATTTCAATTTACCTACTACTGAAAACTAAGAGAAAACATTTTTCTACTAAAACGTTAATAGGAAAATATCAAATTTCAAAATCCAGGGGAGCTTGGTACCCCCTGCCCTCCTTCCGACGCCCATGAACAGGTGTATCAAACTCATTTTGTTTATAGAACCCGTCAAATCTCAAGTGGGCTTGTCCAGTAAAATCATGGGTTAAGAACTTATGAATACAGGCAATTTTAATCTTTTCCTTTTGATTAGTGCAAAAATCCACAAAACTTTGTTTTAAGAAAAGTCTTCTTACAAAAGATTGAACTAGTAGACTGGGATCTATTCAAGAAGGCTGAGTTATTACACTGCCTTTTAAATATATGCGGTGGATAAATAGGAAATATTTTGGGGCAGAGCTTTTAAAGCTACAACCACATCAACACTCCTCCAAAGAAAAACGGGGCAGAAAATGTATTTAGGCTGCGGTATAAAAACACTGTGAAAAATATTTAAAAGCATTTGTTATTTTCAATTTGCACTTGAAGCTTGACATCTTTTATCCTTCGCAAGTGCATCAATATTAGGTGTCAAATCCTGCGTAAAAGCTGTCAACTTTAGAATGTCATTTAAGTGCGTATGCGTGAACCTTGACAGCAGCTTAGTTTTATTGATGATCATTGGAGCAAAAAACTGCATAAATAGGAAAAGANCCATTGCTTTTAAAAAACTCTACATTCTGTATCTGCTTTCCTCCTTTTCGACAATGACATTTTGCATACGGTGTGATTCGAATCATGAAAATGATGACAACAAAACAAAACTGTATTCCTTCCCGAGTCACAAGTTTGAGAAATTTAGCTTGTTGAGTGCCCATTGTAACATCATAATAGCAGAGCATAGATTGGTAAAGCAAATCACCACAACCACTTTGGAAAACAGGTGAGGGCGTTGTCCAGGCAGGAAGAGAGAAGCTGGCACAGAAGAGAGTAACGCAAGAGGGAAATTTCAATAAACAGTTGCTTCTTGTTACACCAGTGGTTCTCAAGCTTGTTCGAGCCGTTACCCAAATCAAGGTAGCGATTATGTCTTAATTACCCTTAATATTTCGCAGTGATCGCTCATAATATAGAACAACATCGTGGTTTTGGTTTCGCAGTACCCTGCGAAAAATCGCATGTTACCCTCAGTGGGTAATTTATCCCCAGTTTGGGAACCACTGCTTTACATAGTGCTGTTAACGTCTTTACAATATTATTCGTAATCTTTGTACTTTTCAGAGTCATCTTGAGGGCCGTAAAATCTAGCCGGCGGGACGTTTCCAGCTCGCGGGCCACATGCTCGATGCCCCTGCTTTACAACATAATTCTGCAAGCAGTTCATGCTGCGCTGCACACAGGCCTTAGCAGCGAGACGTCGCCACGTGCAGCAGCATTCCATTCGAAAGGCGGGGACCGGACGTTGGCGGCAATTTGCGTTGCATCATCAAGCGCTTAAAGGTCAACTCAGAAATCGCAGCGTCATTTTCTCAGAACGGTTCGAGTTCGGACTCCTCGGCCGTTCGTGACCGTCTTGCGGTTTGTCGTGACTTGTCTTGTGGCTGCGCTGCGTGTTGAGCGTGAAGACGTCGCCAATGCTAACTGAAGTCACACAGCTGCCAACCAACGCCTGGATACATCAACCCATCCTGCTTCATCAATGTGTTGTGTTTTTACGAAATTTCTTTGAAGATACGAAATGATGCTGTATTAGCGTCTGGCTATCTCAGAACAACAGAAAATACATACAAAAAAGGAAAAGCAAATGACCGCTATCACGATTTTTTGAACATTACAATCGCATTTTACTTTGTGACTGAGTGCTCGAACATTGCAGTGTTTGTTTGATTGATGGCGTATCATGCCACAACGCATTCGAATTTTACCTGGACTCGACCACTTTAGGAACTGGCGCCCTACTCTGCAGCAGTGTTATAACAAGTGTCACGGGTAAGCTAACAATAGTGTTAAGAATGTGTCTGTAATCCTGTAGTTCTGCCTTCAACGCAATTGCAAAAAGTGTCTGTAACCCTGTGATTCCGCGGGCTCCAATGTCGTTGTAAAATGTTCTATTTTGTCTGTTCTTATCGACCTGCGTTATGCAGAGAGTGTGTGTATATACCATGGACTTTGTGTCTGCTGACAAATCAAATCAAATGTTGCGCGCATTATTTTCAAACTTTTCTTAATGGTTCATTTTTGCTTTTATGATCAGAATTGCTAATCACTTGCTTACACGGAATGTCTGCCACAGCAGCGCTTCAAAATAAAACGGAACTACGGCGGCCACGGTCGCAACTAGCTGATATTTTCGGGGGAGACAAAATGATTGTAACTTGTTGTTGTACTTTAACAACTAAACATGATTTTGAAATTTCGGGGTGGCAATTGCCCGGTTGCACCCCCCGGTTGCGAGTCTGATGGTGGCTAACGTACTAAAATGGAGCATCAAAATTTTTTTTTATAAACTTGGCTAAAGGAAAAGTTCGCTATTGCTAAAAAATAGGTTGTCCACAGTACAAAGCGTGGTTCGCTTTCACCATTGCTTTCTTGAAGGGTCTTTGATATTCAAACTTGCTCAAGTCATTCAGTGGACATAAACTTATTTTTTCGTTTGTCGAAGATTCTGTGCTGCAGTTGCTCAAGCCGATCATGATGACACTGTTTTTTTAGAAGTGAGATGTCGTCGGACACTGAGAAACTGAATTTTCAAAGCAGGGCTGCACAGACTTACAAAGCAGTTTAAAATCTGACTATCCACACGTTTCACACAGACGTTGAGAGCTACGCAAGCAACTGTAAGCTTCTCATATTTTCATAGTTTATTTGATTAATATAAATAGTTGCTGCCAGTCGCGGTCATATACAAGCGTTTGGACAAAGAAAATGTCTTATATCTTTAATTTTCTGAAAAAGATTTTCCTTTTGTCAATAAAGTGTTCAAAAAATAGCAGTTTGATGAACACTTTACCATATCAACGAACTGTTTAAAAGACAACATTTTTATGAAAACTTTGCTTTGCAATGAAACTCTATTTCAAATTTTGCCAACACTCCACGTTTGTTTTCAAGCGTACCACCATGACACATTGGAAAATTGTACTCTTAAAAGTTACTCAGCACAGACTTTTCATGCGGTGAAACCTTCACTTTTAGAAATAACAAAAAAAAAATCATAAAAAGTGCAAAGCTCAAGCCAGGGAATCAAAGCAAAGGAACCTGCTAAGATTTTTATAAATCGTTATCTTCTGCAAATGAAAGTTTAACAAGACAATACGGAAAGATTTCAAGCTATCACCTCGATCTCACAAACTCTTGTAGATTTGTATGCATTCTGTAAATCCGCCCGCAAAGTTTGTCGATAAGTTTCATTCCATTTAGTTTTTTTTCTGCAAAGTTGATCAGAAAAGCTTAACAATGCGTGAGAGTAAAAATGTGATGACTTTTGCGGCCGATATGAAATTTGAGGCCGATTGATGAACTGTCAAAAGGCTGCCTATCTTTTTACAAGCTTTATGTAATATGTCGGAGATTTGCGGTCTGTGGTAAACTTTTAATTGGACACAAGAAATACCAGTGTTCTAGTAAATGAAAGATCTACACTGCGTAACCAACAAAACCCTTCAAGCTAATTTGTTGCAACTTCAAAACGTTTGAAAGTTTCAAAAACACCTTACGATTAAAAATAAAATATTCGATGTAGTTTTCCCCCCTATAAACAGCCTGCAACACCAGTTGTTCCTTGAAAGGCGAGAGTGTGAATTATGCCGACCAAGTCAAACCTATGTAATTAGTTACTTCATGCCTCAGTGAAGGATTACCATGACACTCACAGGCAAGTGAAATCACTTTATGGCACAGCAAACAGGCTCAGAAGCACCTTTTCTCTAGCCTACTGCATACCAATGTGTGCCTGTCAAATGTGATAAAAGTGCAGTACACACAATCTTGTAAACTCCTCCGCATTGCCTGCAACAATACTTATCGAATGTTTGCATTATATCCCCAGAAATTTATGTGTTTGCCCACATTAAGTTAACTATTTCGTCGCGACATTTGATGCCTTCATAAGAAACAATTTGTATGATTTTTTTCAACGATGTGCATCTTTACCAACCTTTTTGTTCGCTCACTTCATTGGTCCGATGCATTTCACAATTTTCAATTTTTTCTCACTATGTTTCTGTATGACAATTACCGAGCGTAGTATAGCTATTGGTGCTGTGTTTCTTCAGTGTTCGTTTTCTCTACATAGTATTAGCTATGATTATATTTGAATAAGAGCTGATGATGCCTACTTCGTAGGCGAAATATATATTCTGTAAGATCTTAGTGTTTGATTCTTTGCTGAGAAAGCATTTCTATACATAGACAGTATTAGCTACGTTTGCCAACTAACACCTACACCGTGATACATTGTGTATAAGCATTTTTTAACCTTGTGGTTTTCAAACTAGTGTGATTTGGACATTGTGTCTGAGCCAAGCAAGTAAATAAAAAGAAAATGAAAACGAAAAAATAAGAATTTCAAAAAAAAATAGGTTTCCTAAAAAGTTTATGAAATAAAGACTGCATTTTTTCAAGCAATTGTTTTGTAAAGGAAATGCTCATTTTGCCCCGAGGTTCTTCTACCTCCGTAACGGCTTCTTTTTTTAAGAAAACCGTTAATGCCAAACCACACAGGTTATTAAAAAAGGTTGCCGAAGCAGCAAAAGTGTGAAAAATAACAAAAAAACTTTTATTTTTGGTCCTCCACATACAGTGCAGAGATTCTTTTACCGATTGCGAGAACGCTGAACAGCATGGGCCTTGCGGGCATCTCGTTGTTGATAGATTTTTACAGAGCGATATAGGTATGGTCGCAGGATGCGGCCGATTTATTGCCCGCACAAATGTTTTCCAATTCCTATCGAAATATTTTGCCAATGGCGATGTGACAATGCAAAATGTAAGAAAGCAAGATTTTTATGGGTTACAAGCGTTGCTTACGTGGTTCAAAGAAAAAATTAATTAAATTTATATTTCTACATGATGAATTGAGTAATGGAAAAGCTATTTTGCAGATCAGTGCCGAGCGGAATAGCGTGTTATTTGGTGTGCATTTTTCAAAAAGCTCAAGTAATTAGTTTCCACAAAGGCGACGAAGTTGAATCAATCAGCAAATTTTTAAAAAATAAGAAACCTATTTGACGCAATCCTATGCATCCACAGTCGTGAACTCGTATTCAAATAGAATGACTTTTGTAATCCATTTCAAATAAAACGATTTTTCTATTTGAATAAGATTTCAGGAATGCGGATGCCTATACTATTACGTGAAATTAATTTATTATTTTAAAAAATTTTCTGATTGATTCGTTGTCTATCTCCCTTGTAGAGACCATAGTTACTTGAATACAGATATGTGTGAATTTGAATTATCGCCAAGTGAGGAAAGCAGAGCCCAGTCGGCTGATTCCTGGAAAGCTTGCAGAAAACCTAGAGCTTTTAATTTAAAAAAAACATTGAAGTTGTATGCAAGATGTGGATAAAATAAGCCGTTAACTCGTATTGATTAGAAGGCATTTACGGCTCAGATATCTTTGTTAGTTTCAACCACGTGTTGAACTTCATTCGGAAGAAAAAGATATAATACTTTTATCGCAGTGACTCAGACAAACAGTGAGCTTATGCTTTTCTTTGACCAACCAACTGATATGGAATGCAGTCGTATTACTTTATGAGTAGAAACGTCACATTTCTGCTTTGGTCGAGCAGGTAAAGAAAGCAGTTGAAGACGTAGACAGTCTTGAAAAATTTAGAGAAAATTTTGAAAGCTAGTATGATTTCTTGTTTTTAATAAGAAGGCGGTAGGAACACCAGCATGGATGGCAAACAGCTTGATTTCCAATAAAAGGATAGTTTCGCCAAGACTTGACCTGGACCCGAGAACGCTCAAGTACTTATAAGATTGCAATAAAACTCTCCGCTGCGGATTTTGGATGAGTTGAACAATTTTTAACCTTGCAGCTTTGAACAAAGCTGGAAGTTTTTCAAACTTCCAACAAACTGCACCATTTCAAATCGATTTGCAACCTTCACAATACGAAATCAAAGTATGTGCAAAAACAACGCGGCAAGACAGCATGCCGCCATTGCAGCATCGCAAACGTTAATCAAACTAGTCGCTTCACACACACCTGTGCACGAAAAACACGAACAGTGCATTGCATAGGCTAGGGGTTGGCAAACGTGTTCAATAGAAGGGTCATTTGCAAAACAACAAAAATACCAGCGAGCCACAAAGTCAGTTTGTGGTGGCAATGCAAATACGGTAAAGATTGCTAGTTTTACATTAAACGACCTACAGTAATTGAAACACAACAAACGGCGTCTTTACCAAAACCATGTTTTTATTTGATTGGCTAGACTCCGGAAACCTGAACAATGCGTTGTTAAAGCTGTGTGAATTAATTCTCCAAAGTAAGTGGCCATTTGTTAGGGTTGCACGATGTTTTGATTTTACGAACTTCATTACAGAGAATAAAAATTCACAATACGTCGTACTAAATACGGAAGTGAGTCGTACAGTGGTCTTTTAAGCTCTGGGTGTTTACTTTCTGGAATCTGTCGCCGGAACTCAGCTGCAAAGTAGCACTGACTGGTATTTTTAGAGCCATATCTTCTTGCATTTCGGTCGGTTTCATTTCTTCAGCAGACAAGTTTGTGACAAACGATTGGCGAACTGGACAGCCATCACCGACTACATTAACGTTGAATAAATTTACAAGAAATGCAAGCATGGCTCTTATTCCTGCCAGGAACAGAGTTCAAGGGAGGACTGTGGGGACATATCCCCACAACTTTTGGACAGGGGGGATACAACTTCTTTTGCCCCCCAATAGTTTGTGGAAAAAAATAATGCAGTTGTACAAATTTCTGGTTTACATTACTGTTGCAAACCACCAACATAAAGCCAGGCAATAAATATGAAAAATGAACAGTATAACATCATCACTGGATTATCTGTAGACACAGTACAGTAGATGTAAACTGAATTATCACGATTGTTGAGAATTGTGTTGATCAACCGAATCGGTGTGTACATAAACTTCGCTCAATCACGAAGTTTTGCGCTGGTCTGTAACCTGCAAAGAGAATAAGGTTGCCACTGCTAGTACTTACCAAAAGATCTTCTGGTTGGTTTTTGATTTGATCCATATGGTTTAGTGGTTCTAGTGGAACGGCGTCCCGCAGGGATCTGTCCTGGCACCCCTTCTCTTCAACATATACATCTCTGACCTGCCAACCACCGTCTCCAGAATGTATGCATATGCTGACGATCTATAGCAATCATGCATGCTCATGGAGACTGCGTGGCAGGCAGTAGAAGGGGCGCTGACCAAGGACATGGCAACCGTAGATGAATACCTCCAGACTTGAAAGCTAAAGCTCAGCACTACAAAAACGGTGTCGGCAGCCTTGCACCTTAACAACAAGGAAGCTAAACGTGAAATAGAAGTCATCTTCAACAACAAAACCCTGCCCTTCTGCTCCGAACCCAAATGTCTCGGAGTAACGTTGGACAGGTCGCTCACGTATTGCAGACACCTTGAGTCACTTCGCAAGAAGCTGACATCACACGTCGCACTCCTGAGGCGGCTTGCAGGCTCCGGTTGTGGTGCTGGAGTAGCAACTCTGCGAACAGCCACCCTAGCCCTGGTGCATTCAACCGCAGTCCACTGCGCTCCTGTCTGGTGCCGCATTGCTCATACCCACCTTATCGACCCCGCCATCAACGACGCCTTGCGAATTTTTACTGGATGCCTGCGTCCTACACCAGCGGACAACCTTCCAATACTCGCAGGCATCCAAACTGCTGAGCTTCGTCGCAGTGGAGGCACACTGTCTCTAGCACGTCGTGCTATGGAGCCTGGACACCTGCTCTACTCAGCACTCACCCGTCCATCGAGTGCAGATGCACGGCGCTTCAAATCGAGACATCCACTTGTACCCGCCGCACAACAACCCATCAGTTCATCTGACAACAACAACATGCGTGCGGCGCAGTGGGCGGACAACCAATGGAATGCGGAGTGGGCGGACAACCCCACAAGACTCGCATTTTCATCCCCGACATCGGCACCCACTCCGCCGGAGTGACCCTCCCAAGAAGAGCCTGGGTCCAGCTTGACCGCCTCCGCACCGGTATCGGCATCGACCTCCTCATGGACTGTACGGCCTGACGGTCCTGGACGATGAGACAATCGAATGGCTGCTCAACACCTGGCCCGAGATCTAGTGCGGCCAATCAGTGAGTAGAACAACTGGCTCAAAAGAAGAAGTGGTTCTAGTGAATCTTTTGGTTATTAGCAGTACATTTTATTTCGGAACTGACAAAATTTGAATTGATTATCACACCTTTCAAGCATTATTATGTTTATTAAAAGCCCAACTCTCAGAAGAAATGTTTTTTCATAATAAACGCAGTTCTAGATATAGCACCATTGTACAATTGTACAGTACCACTTGCTGTACCACCACCATGGGCGTAGCCACGGGGCATGTTTAAACTTTTTTTATTTGCTCTTGTGCACAGTATATTTTAGAAAATAGCAGGTCATTGTTGGTATATATGGTATTTCAGAAAAAAGCAACTTGTTTTTTTTTCCGCTTTGCTATGAAAGGTAACTTCCATGAAAACAACTTTTCCACTAAGTTGCGCGCAGCCACAGGTCCTCGAATCCAAACTTGCCTGCTTTTTGTCTCTGCGCATGCAGGACTCACATGCACTTGTTTTAAACAAAATATGTGTAGAAGCTTTCTTAGGCATGGGGAGCAATTAAACAGGTTAGAACCAGCTGTATGGCACGAATTACTGTTAGATTTGTAAAGTTCGCTGTGAAAGGAAATTGAATGAATCATTTGAAATTTTGGTGTTCCATCAAAACAAGGGCTTGTTGTTTATAATTTCGAATAACTGCGTCACTTCATGTCTTTGTGCCCTGCAGGCAATCTTATCGTTACAAACAAGCGTTCTCGACATGCAGAAGAATATCAGAGAGCCGATGCTCGTGTTTTATAACGAAGTAAAAGTAAGAGGGAGCGTTCGCTTCGGAAAAGGATCGATGACCTATTTTTACTGCAGCCTGATATCCCAGAAACAAGCCAAGGTGGTTACGGGATGGCAGTTTCATAAGTACAAAGCACCTAGCGACGCACTTTGAATGCGCCTGCGGTCTACCTAAAACAATTATATGCTGGCATAGTTAAACGTGACTTATCTTTAATTATTGTAATTAATTGCAAGATTGGGCCGAAGCTAACTTTTCAATAGATTATCCGTGAGGTAATTTAGCAAATAAATTGCAAATTTATAACCTTCCCCTCTATAATAGCAAATAGAATCTATTAGAGTAAGAACCGAAGATGGGTGAAATACTTGAAATCGGTTTCACAGTGAAACAATGCTCTAATGGATTCGAATGCGTCACTTTTTTGGAGATTTATTGTTGGAATATGGATATGTGCAAGTCCGAATTGTCACAAAGTTATGAAATCAGAGCAAGGCATGCAGATTTTTGGAAAGTTCATAATAAACCTAGAGCCTTCAATTACTATAATAGCAAATATTATATGGAATATCTACACCATAACATTTAGAACTGCTAGCAGAGAGAATAGCGTGTAATGAGCATTTGTTATTTGTTTTGCTCCCAGATCGAGGTCATCAGAAAACTAAAATTATTTTTTAAGTTCAATAAAAGCCAGCACAGCTTTCACAAATTAATAAATGGAAATGGTTCATAGAAGGGATAGTTTTGGCGTCGAATTTGGTTATTTTCAGCGGCTAATTTCACTGGGATTTATCGTTAAACGACAAGGAGACCCTTTCAGGACTAAGCCATTTTGTTGGCTCGGGGGCCATTTGAAAAGGCCACGTTGAGCGGAGAGCCGTACCTTCTAATTTGATCGTAAAATAAATAAATAAACAACAACAATAATGGTACGCAGAAAAGGCTTATATTATAGCCTTATTGTTCTTGTACATATGCACACTATCCAGCGCAAGCACTTCAGTGAGACAAATGTAACCTTGCACAGTTTTCAAAAAATTCAGATTTGAATATTTTTCCTGAATGCTTCCGTGGGCCACTGAAAACGCTTTGGCGGGCCAGGGGCCGCTAATTGCCCACCCCTGCTCTAACTTTACTTTCAAACATTTATGGAATTGGAATCTGAAGATGTTTAATCCAGGGTTTTTTTAAAGGTGTTTTAGGGACCCGACGCGGGTCCCTAGAATTTCAAATCGGGTCCCTAGAATCAGAGAAAATCGGGTCCTTACAAGTCCACACCGGGTACCTAACATTTTCCTTAAAAAAAACTGGTTAATCATTTAAATGCATCTTGCATATTGTTTAAAAACATTAAGATGCCAAGCAATTGGTCTAAGAAGCTCCGGTGTGTACAAAAGTTAACATGCATGAAGCAACACTTTGCTGACCAAAATCGCGCCGGTTGACAAATCGTGCACCAAACACGAACACTTGCTGGAGATGATCTAGTTCCGTTGACCTCAATGGACCTTCCTTCCCTCGAGGCAAATTTGCAGACATATAACGTGCGTATGATTTAAGCTCAAGACTCATTTCAGTTTTGAGAAGATTGCCAGCAGTCTCATTGCGCGTGCACGAATACCTGCGATTGCTTGAGTCAAAGCTACACTGAGTAAGAAAATTTTGCCAGGAGTTGACGTTTGCGCAAATCGGTTGATCGGTTTGAAGCCAAAATACTGACACAAGCAGAGTGTTTTGGCAGGTTGCAAGATCTACACTTAAGATCACCAGTTTTTTCTCATTGTGGACTGTTTAGACGCCGCGAAGAGATTTAAACGCCCTTGCTATTAATTTGTGCTAATTGTGTGAAGCGAGTTTTGTCACAACCCGGGTAGCAGCTTCTCATTCGCAATGATTTCATGCAGGATTTTCGGTGTGGTTGCGTGGAACTGAACAAGCGTGAAAATGTGGAGTTGCTGCATTGTTGAGTCCTCGTTATTAAACGCTCTGAAAAGTTTTATCTGCGCATTAAATAATATGGCAAAGAAGCTGCCGTTGGTTTTCATGTTCCTTTAACATTGGCAGCAACATTTAAATTGAGAAATATTTAAGCTGAAGAGTTACAACATTTAAATTT
>JGI24021J15306_10007800_pt1 | contig 13082 bp, 12 predicted proteins | sample Ectturendosymbi1_FD_15306 | JGI IMG/M metagenome (IMG submission 15306) | reverse complement strand
CAAACGGTCACAGATATGTTCTTTTCGCAACATTTCCGAAAATGAGAGCTTGTTGGTCTTAATCAGGCCCGTGACTAGGGGGGCGAAGCCCACACTAAAATTTTTTTCGCCCCCTTGGAAAAATGTGTTGGACGTAGTTTGAAACTATTGGACATAGTTTAAAAATTTGGGCCTCAGAAAACTCTTCGCCCCCTCTGGTGTCCCATACTGATTACGGGCGTGCTTTTAATCAAGATGCAGACCGAACGATCAGGACAGAGTAAAAATTAGTAGTCTAATACAAACACTTGGTTCCGCATTCAACTAGTGCAGTCATGGCTTTTTTGTATCAGATGTATAGGCTACTAGTAAACCAGGCAGGTTAATAACTTTTTTGTCTTGTTTTAGAAATTTCGTCAAATCGTTTATCAAGATTTTTGAAACTTCAGCCGAATATATTTGCCCTGAGATAATTTCTGCAGACGATACTGCGAGTGGTGAATCTGTCAGATACAAGAGACTATTGTCAGGATGTATTTCATCAATGATGCTGTTGTTTTAATTGTAGATAGGAGACTTCGTCTGCCAACTGAAATACTCGTGAAAGGAATGCAGATGGAACCCTTGAGAGGAATAAAATGTGCTGATGCGAAAGCTGTTTCGGGCCCGCTTTTACATTATAACTAATTAAGAGCTTCATTAGCTTTTCAATACTGTCTGGAAAATGATATGCTTTATTTGGTATTTTACATCATAAACATTTACCAATGTTATTACTAAATTTCAAAAGGTCTCAGGCTGATCTCAAATAATGCACATCACACACAGTTGCCTTGCGAAGTTCACAATTATACTGTACATCAAATCTAACGTTAATAGTAGGCTATAGTAATTCTCACCAGCAAAGCAAATTTAATACTTCTTTAAACCTAATATAGTAATGGAAAGACACGAATAATTTCGGTACTCGCTTTATTATGGATTCTAACAGTTTTTGAAAATTTTACTTGATTTTGATGCCAATTCAGGGTTGCAGAGTGCAAAGGCATCGGAGGTTTTTTGGAGTCGGATTCCTAACGACACTAGGGGTCGGAGTCGGATATTTTGTCCGACTCCGGAAGTCCAATTGGATCACTTTCACATCACACTCCTAAGTTGGGAATTCCTGTTGAATCGGTACAATTTCTTATGAAACTTTTGTTGAAACAGATATTTCTTGCTGATGTCTACCACGATTTTCACTGAGTGTTAGCTAGCTGCTACAAAATTCTTGGCCGCCAAACTTCATTCACTTTATGTTAAGGAGTCGGAGTTGGAGTCAGACATTTTACCTCCGACTCCGCAACCCTGGATGTTATGCTTGAATGACGACCTCCATAGCTCGGTCACGGTGGTGCAATCGAATTTTTGTAACCGGGATTTTCTTACTGATCACAAATTCTCAGTGGGGTTAAGATCTGGCGAGTTTCCAGTCCAATCTATCACATTTAATTTTGCTTCTCTTCACTTGTTCAGATGAAAGATACGGGACAATATCCCATTGGAATTTTCCTTCACCATCAGGAAATGCCTTTCTCACATCTGGAATGACTTTTCTCTCAATTACATCAATGTATTTGTATAAATTCATCATACCTCTATTGGCATAAGTGAAGCTGCTACTGAAAAACTGAAACTGCCCCAGAACATGTTTTTGGTTTCCTTTACTAGCTCACTGCAATGGGCAGGACTTAATTGCTCACGATTCCTGATCCTAATAAATCTGCTGTTTCCATGGAACAAAAAATGTCTTTCATCTGAAAACAGCACTTTTTCCGGTTTCCCACAGTCCAATATTTTGGCTATTTTTTGCACATTCTTAGGTTTTCTACCAGCCTCCTGTGGGCGGCGTCACACTATACTTGGCGTTCTGCATACTCAGCATGCACCGAATCCTGTAAATCAAAACTCGTCTTCTTAGCATACCTTTTGCAATGGCTGTTTGGGTACAATTTCAGTGTTACGAAAGCGTAACAATGCAACTCTGCTTCCTAGTTGTGACATCTGCCATTAAAAATCACAGAAATTCCAACATGTGCAAGTGCAACTCTCAACCAGGGGTGGGTATTAGACTTTAGGGCCCGAGTCAAAATCGCAGAAAGCTGCCCCAAAACATTGTACAATTTGTGATACGTCATTTGCGCGACATTTTTGCAAAAAGGGGGCCCCGAGACGACCGCCTCATTCGTCTCCCCTAATATCCACCCCTGCTCTCAACCACATGCAAAAGAAAGAACTGGCTCATTCTATAACACTATTGAGCCGATTAAAGTCCTATGTAACGTCATAAAAATGTTTTTCGATCATTCCATCATGTTACGCATTGCATATTGCGTTGGGCTATCAAGAAAACAGCAGCAATTGAGATAATCCCAACCACACATCAAACGAAATGGCGATGCATTGTATATCGACTAAAACCACAACTTTAGCCCTTTAATTTGCACAAAATTGTATGAATAAAGTGTTTTTTCTTAAGGTGTTATAGGGACCCGATTCGGGTCCCTAGAATTTAAAATCGGGTCCCTAGAATCAGAGAAATCGGGTCCCTGCAGGTCCATACCGGGTACGTATCATTTTCCGTAAAAAAGCTGTTAAACAATGAAAACTTTGTGCATAATTGCCCTTTTCCAGTTTGAACATTGAGGTTATGGACCCTCTACACTCTTTGTCAGTGAGGTTATGGACCCTCTACACAGGTTATGGACCCTCTGCACTCTTTGTCATTGAGGTTATTTGTCAACATTGAGGTTATGGACCCTCTACACTCTTTGTGCTTTGTCATGGATATAACAATAAAAACTTTGTGCATAATTGCATTTCTATTTTGAACATTATTGAGGTTCATGGGCCCCTTAGACTCTTGTGGGCCCCAGAGCGGCGCGTCGACTGCACCCCCCTCTCGTGGGGCCTGAGCAGGAATGCAACTTTAACTTTATTACGATTGGTTGGTCCAGGCTCGCCACCAGATGTGGGTGGGCCTATCCACTTTTGCCAGGACTACCTAAACAACGCCTAATAACTTTGAGGCTCTTGTGAATTTCGAATTTCCCTTGGAACGTTAGGACTTGGCTGTGAAACCCCAGCAACAGTTAAGCACTGAACATAAAGGCAAAAATGTTTAAGCAGTAGTGTACAGTAACCCCAGGCAAAGGTAAAGCTAACACAATATGAACATATAAGTAGGCTATCCTGTTTCTGTCACCAGGCATAGTCTACTGCAAACTTTGCTCCACTGGTGTGATAGCAATGCAGTATTTGTCGTTGACGTTTCAACAGTGTGTGTAAACTCTTGCTCAGAAGACGGCAAGAAACAAAATCAAAGCGTACACACACACTGCATTTCCGAAAATTTTCAGAGTGGTACATGGAAAAAAGGATAAAAAAATGCCTTAGAAATAGGCTACCAACATTTTAAACGATCTCCCAATTTCAGCATATTTGTGGTTAAATACCCATAATTTACGAAATTTTCGATCGGATGGCCTGTATTAAGACATATCTTGTAAGGAGATGATTAACCAACCAGTAAGACAAAGAAAAATGTAAGTAAATTAAAAATGATTAAAATACAAAATTTCAACTTTATTATTTGAAAGTTTCTTCAAATGTCCAAATTGCTATGCAATGTTTTGAAGATTTCGGGGGGCAAATTCCCCCCCTGGTTGCGCGCCTGGCGGTAACCGGTGGTCATTGTGACTGTCGGGAATGCGTCCCGAAGTTTGCCTGCTCAGAAGTGGTAACCCTAGTCTAGCGAAGTACATGAAAATCTTGGGGAAGAATGAAATTGGGAAGTCTAGCCAAGTTGTATGAAAACAACAACACAGAAACCAATGGTTTAAATGCAGTCGTATTGGATGTCTCAACAGCTATTTTCACTATCAGCGAAAACTCGTTTAACGGATTTTTGAACTTGTTTAACGGGTTTTTCTATCAATAAAAACGGTTAATTAATTTTTGTTAACCGATGTTGCGGGACCTTTGTTTCACAACATGTATAACAAAGAAAATGAAACACACGATAATGACGGAGACCAATACAAAACCATGGGCGTCCCTAGGGGGGAAAACGGGTATTTGCTCTCCCCTGGAGATTGGGAATAAGAACAAAAATTTTCTGGAAATCATGAAAGCAGTAGCTAAAATCCGGTTAATTGAGGTAATTCTTGCAGTTGCAGTGACAGTTTATTTGCCGCTATTACACTCACACTGCGCAAGACACAATTTCATGGTTCTGGTGTCATGCCTAGTGATCTTCCAATTCAATCGTGTGCGCTCCTTTGCGTGGCCCGGCCGAAATTGGGATCCAGTTCTTCCGCTGTTCGTCTCTATTGTGTAACAATACCATGGCAGCAAATCTTTGAAGGTTCAAGTCACGATAACAGGCATTTTGCCGCATGCTGATGTTGAACGCAGATATCTTGGAAGGTAGTGCAGCGACACAGTGACTGCTGATAGCCGTAAGCCACGTAGTTTTATACTGTGTGAAAAGAAGCCCGATTGAATCTGTAAATCTGCTTCCGCAAGTTTGAAATATCCATTGCTAGCAGTATGAGACCGAGTGTGAACAATGCATAGTTGTAACAAATGGGCCTCGTTTTAAAGCACCCGACACGAGCCCGAAATCAAAGCCCGAACCAGATATTAATTTTTGAAACCCAATTTAGGCCCGAAGTCCTGAGAGCCAAATTTACCGAGTGAATCAAGGTATGCGCAACTGAGAGGTGCTGCTGCTTGGGGTGGCTGCCGTAGCAAAATAAACATGAGCAAAAAATTCACAGTTTATCAATTTTTTTATTGAAGATTTAATCAGCACGATTGCTTCAGCAGCAACTGGGTCCAAAAGTGTCCTTCGTTGCAAACAATTTTGTATGCAGGGCCATAATCGACCCGAAACATTTTGACCAATTTAACCCCGAAACCCAACCCGACTTACAACTCTGGACAAATGGGCCTGAGTGAATATCTTAATCAAACTACGCTTATGTAGCCTTCTTTTCACGCACTGCGTGGCTTGCTATTTGTGCAGGCTTGTGGGAACATGCCTTCATTGATAATGATAGAGTTAGTTCTGACTTCTGAGTAAGCACGTGCAAAGCTGTATTTGCTATGGCGCGTTTTCATATTATCGTAACTTGAAATGAACCTTTGAAGATTCGTTGCCATGTTATTGTTTCGCAACTAAGAGAAACAGTAAAACAATGCGCTCGCAAGTTTCGCAACGTGAGTCTGCAGGTGAAGGAGTGGACATGAGTGAAGTTCTGCAAACTCATCACTGCATCACACCAGAACAGCGAAGCTGGCTTTTGTGCAATGTGAGTGCCATACCGGTAAATAAAGTTTTTTGCAAGAATTTAATCGGAATCGAGATGCTGATTTAAGATTTTCTAACATTGTATGGTTCTTAGTCCCAATGTCCAGGTGGGGCAAAAAACAGTTTTGCCCCTCTGCGAATACCCATGAAAGTATTCTACCGCATCTCTTCAAAAACATAATGTCCTTGAAAAAAATTCAACACGACGAAGATACAGAGGCATCCGTTAAAACGGAAAGGCAAAGTCACGTGATACGGGTTCCCAGAAAGCTGTACTTCAAAAATCATACGAGGTCAACATGATTTCCGAATGCAACCGAACTGGATTTGTCCATCAGAGGCTCAGAAATTTTGTAAAAAAAATGACTCTGACTCGATTCGAGTCATTCTGTGAGAAACGTGACTGGAGTCGAGTCAGCAGTGTTTTCAACGTGACTCGAGTCGAGTCCAAGTCACCAAAAATCGTGACTCGAGTCGAGTCATTCACCATGGGCGTCATTAAGGGGGGGCAGGATTTTGAACATTTTAGCAAAAAAGGTTATATTCTTATTTTCAAGTTGGGAAAAACAAATATCACCACTTTTGTCCCCCTCCAGAAATATTTTGGAAAAATCTCCTAGTGCCCCCCCCTGGAAAAAATCCTTCTGACGCCCATGTCATTGACTCAAGTCACGCTATCACTACAAACTGGGCGCCAAAAATTCAATTGTGTGATTCAGAAAGTGACGAACGTAGGGTATACCAAAACAAGGGAATGAACATGATGTAAGTGAATGAAACACGCGTTCGTGCATTTTGTGAGAAGATAAAGGTACTACACTCTTTCAGGTTTGCTGCAGAAGGGTTAATATTTTTCCTATTAATTTCAATTTCCCATATAGTAGGCAAGCTATAAATTTTATCCATGTAACAAACTTTTCTAATGTAGGGAAGATATGGGGCCAATGGGACAATTTGACATTTTTTCTAGTTTCAGAAAACTGGCTGATACATTCAAAGTCAGGTGATGGTTTCTTGTAGTTTGGGATATTCTACATAATTTAACATTAAAAAATTGAGTCGCCAGACATGTTTCGACAGTTACAGTCTATTTACATTTAAAAATTTTCACTAAAACGTCCCATTGGTATATCCAATTACATTGACCATACTCCTCTCCACTGCTAAATACTAGAATCTGTTGGGGGCATACAATCAAGGAGTCGTCCCGGGCATCACCAGACCTCTTCACGCCACTGACCGAACCTCATTAAAATAGATGTCCTTTGCTGCATTTGGAACAATTTGTTTCACCGAGATTTACTATAACAATGTGAAAAATTACCGACAACCAACGGAAATATTCAAGAACATCTTTATAATTTTTCCAGTTTTGCACGACTTCTTCGAAAATAATCATATGTTCAAAATCAGAATAAGGCGTAGCTTCTTTCCTAGCTAATGATCCCATTCCAACAAGTGCATGTCGACTAGGAGGTTCTCCAACAACAGAAATGCAATACTCCATGGTGATTTTCATGGTATTTGAATACCAGTTGTAGATTTCTTGCTGTGACATTTCCACTGGGGAAATTATTTCCTGCTTTTTTTCAATTCCAAAATCAACCAGAAAATCTTCGTTTAATCGTTTTTTTAACTTTTCTCTGAGATCATGTATCATGTTTTTGAAAACAACAGTCTTTTCGCTGATATTTGCTTTGGCATTTTTTGCATTAGTGAGCAGACGAACATGTGAAATCAATTATTTGATATCTTTTTCTATTTCCAACACATTTTCAGGTTTTCTCACCAACGCTGCATTATAAAGAATTGCACTTTTTATCAAAGATAGTTTTCCTGGACTTTTTTGCGGTATATTTTACCTAAATTGTGAAGTATACTTGCACTTTCCTGAATGTCATATTCTTGTTTGTTTTGGTCACATACTCTCATAAGTTTTTGTGACAGTAAAACTTCAAGCACATCAATCATGTTGGTAGCATGATTAAATTTCTTTTTTGTTCCGATTAGCATTTGAAACAGATCACATCTGGCAAAAGAAAATTTTACATTTTGTTCCGCTTGAAGTTGATCGCTTTTTGCCATTGTTGAAACATTTGCAAATTACAGGAAATTTTGTGTTTCAAGTTTTTCGTCTACTTTCTAATTATTGTTTATGTTTAAATATCTAAAAACACATGTAAATACTAAACTCAACATGAAACGTTCTGAAAAGATTTCAGCAAGTAAATATTATTTGTTTTATTTTATTTTAAGTGTTAGCTGAGAAAGCGTTGGCAAGCGACGTAATGTTTGTCCGGATTTTCAGAAATTTTGTAAATTGGCAAGCAAACCCTGGCCTGCACACTTGGAAATCTGGCATGATGCACCACTGAGTTCGCTGAAGTAGAATGCTGAGAACGTTAACCATTTCCTTTTCTTTTTTTATTATTTTTTTCAAGTTGTAAACTCTTTCCCGTTTGTTGATAGTGGACATATGTTTAACAAATCAGATATTTATGCGGACCTCACGTTGGTTGGAAAATGGGGACTCTACGCTTATGACATCTTGGTTTCGTAGGCAGTACAGTTACTTTGATCTGCTCTTTTCCACGGAAAGTTCCCCGGATGTGTATCAAACCAATCACATTTTAAAAAGCAATGAAAAGTACCGATCCTGTTAACAATGAAATAGAGTAGAAAAGTTTCAGTGATGACTGACTCCATTTTGGTTGCAGTAGAGGGATTTTGGTTTAGTCTTATTAAGCGCATTTAACCTAATTGCTTTTATCCTGAAAAATGTAACAGAAAGAAACAAAAACACCATGACGTTTCTTCTTTATTGGCAAAAGTTGTTAAACGCTAAGTAATAAAGTACAAGTTAATTAAGGTTGTATGAAAGTATTTGGTTTTCTCATGACAATTAAATTTTGTGCTCGGAAATGAGCTGAAGGCTTCAACAGGTAAAACGTACGCAAGAAAACTTTTTTTGTTATGTGTAGAAGTCCAGCGAACTTTTAATTTTCTTTTTTCCCTGCTGAGACATTATCACATGCCTGAATACTTCTGTTTTTACAACTGCTGTTTTTAATCTCGAGCAACCGTTCTATCATGCTACAGAAACTGGTAATGTAGCCAATGCGGTCAGCGCATGCGCCGATCAACCATAGCAGAAAAAACAAAAAACAATTGTTTCTGATGAAATGGACTATCGCGGAACACAATCCTAAACATGCGTAGAGGACGAATGGTCTGCAAAAAGTGGTGATATGTTTCCTTGATGCAGACGATAACCCACATCCCCACCAAAACCTAATTATTTCTTTTTGGCCCATTTAAATTGCTACTCGAAATTTGCATGCAAATTCATTCCGTGGTATTTCCATTAAGTCGACAAATTAGCAAGCAAAAAGCATACAAAAATAATTAATCTCCTTGCGCAGGTAATAATTTTTTGTGACATGCCAAACTCAAGGGGTTTAACCCAAACCCCCCTTGCGTACGGCCTTGATAACATTGCTGAATTGTTTTTATTTTTCTGCTACGCTTAGAATATAAAATGGTACTCAACAAAATTCCTAACTAAAAGCACATCGTACGACTTGCTAAAGTCGAAAATTGAATGAGTCATTGAGTTCAGCGTGAGCAAGCTTAGAGTTACTTGAACGAAATGTAAACAGAACTAATGCGTGCTTGGTACGGTTTAATTCTTGTTATCAGCTGACGTTTCAAGTAACTCGAAATCTGCTGACTTTTCTTTTATTCTGTTTTAAGTCAGTTATCAAGAATTGTACCAAACAATAGCGATCCACATAAAAGTAGTATGTACCAAAATGTCCAAACTTACATCTTGGAAGTAATTAGTACCACAATTGGTATTAAACTACCAGTTGACAATGTGTATTGTGTAAGGTCTTCACTCCCACACGCAACGCGCTAGACTTGATGCAAGCATCGCAGTAACAAAGAACACAGAAATACATGAACGTAGGGACGCCGGAACATCGGTAGGCCAGGGGGGGGTCAGTAAAAATGTTGAGGGAAATGGAAACTTATGCAAAACAAAAAAATCGTTACCAATGCTTGCTACTGCTCACCAAACATGCCAACCTCAAAAATAATGAAAGAAAATATAAAAAAATGTGTTTCAATTCCATCCTGATAAACTATAAAGTTACCTACGATGCTGTTATGAAAAATACTCCTCAGCCGCCGTTGTTCCCCTTTTGAAATGTCAGGGGGGTAATCCCTCCGCTCTCCTGCGTCCCTGCCTACCGCTATCAACAGTGCCAGTCATTGTCTCGCTGCATTACCTGCCAAAATGTCTGCGTTCAACAGTCACATGTGGCAAAACGCCATGCCGGCAAATACACTATCATTGCAAGAAATAAATCAATTAATCGGAATTGAGCTGCTGACGTCCAGTTTTTTAGAAAATTGTGATTCTTAGTCTAAATTTCCAGGGAGGGGCTAATGCCCATTTTGACACCCCTGCAAACGCCTATGATTTTTACGTACCACGAGTTCTAAACTGTTAGCTTGAGTTTCAGTGCAAAAGCGCATCCATAATAGTCATTCGTTTCGCATTTGCGTGTTCAACAACAATGTTGACCTCAAAACTAATAACAGAAATTGTAGAAAAACATTCTGAACTTTATGTGTGCGTGAATAGCTGCAATAAATTTGTTTCAAATTGATCTTGATAAATCATAAAATTACTTATGATACTGTTATGTAAGGGCACCTGTGCCCCCGTTGCTCACCTGTTAAAGGACAAGGGCAGTGTCCCCGTCATGCACCCCCGTTCCGGCGTCCATGCATGAAAGTACATGAGGATCTATACGTGGTATATGTATCAACTCTGGCAGTCCTGCCTTATAACACCATGATTTATTATCCTAAGCTAAAATCTACTTACTTTCACCTTTGTTGAGAGACATGGCACCACTTAACACGTTCACAACTTCCTTCGGGGCTGTCTGCAGGACCAGTGTTCAAGTGACGTGGATATCGCACGCGCATCGGAAACCATAATAAAACAAAAGGATGGAATACCTTCATTTTTTAGACCTTGGAGTACTACATGTAACTTGTTAGTGAGTATCGGCCAGACCACACACCAAAGAATCAAGTACTTTTATGTCAACGAAGCAATTTCAATGAGTGAGCACAGAGCGCCAACTTATTAGTTCCACATGGCGATGGTATCTTTTACAGCGTATTGTGTATTGTTCACATATTACACTTTTTTCCGACTTAGAGATTGGGGGCCACTGTCTGTATCCCACTCATACCCCTTAATCCGCCACTTCTGGGCTAGCAGTGATTACAACGTCGTAAGTTCAACGGCAATCGCTCAGAACAACTTTGTTCAACACAGCCATTTCCAAGTTGTGGAACTGTTTCTGCTTACGTCCCTTATAATCAAAGCCTTCACCACAATCATACATAAACATATCGTTTGCCCTTGCGTTGGGCCAGGCCTGGCCGCTCGCGAGGCGCATGCGGCTATTTGCCCGGTTTCACGCGGCTTTTGCGTAAATACCGTATTCGTGCATAAGACGCAAACTTGTGCACTAATTGATTGTTCACCTAAGTCGGGGTGCGACTTACACACGAGATGTGAGTCATGTGACTTGCATTGTTACACACGCATTGCGTGGAAGTTTGCTTGGTGGTTTGCGCAAGCACATACACACGCCACGCGAGCGCATTTATAGGAAACACGTGTTAGTTGCCGTGTTGCGTGGAAGCGCGCTATATATGGTTTGCGGAAGAACATACGCATGCACTTGCGCGGGTAGATTTAATTGCAGAAAAGGTAACACAAAAGGTGAAACAAACGTGCTGGAGTGGACATATGTACTGTATACTCTGCGTGCGGATGACTTACCTGGAATTATAACGTAAAAGCTTTCCACAATGTCGTGCACGACAAAGCGTATTTCGTATGATGTTGGATTCAAGCTCAATTTTGTAAGTTTTGTGATGTGGCTCTTTACGGTAACACAGTAAGAAATGTGGCTCTTGGTGTCTGAGTGGTTGGTCACCCCTGTGTTAGGCTTTCACACTAAGGTTCATGCCTATAATTCACCAAAATGAGAGCACCATCTTTTGTAAGCTTTTCTAGTTGAAACGCCTTTTTCTGTCGCTGCAAAGGTTAGGGCACCGTTGAAGAAAGGATACTTCTACGAAACCCACATTGCCTATCAACTGGCTCCGATTCACGCTTGACGCTACTTGTAGTTCAAGCCTACAATGTGAGTTCTAACTTAGCCATGCATTGCAAACACACCAACTGTACTACTGTCTCGCTTCAGGAACGTATTTTTCCGGCACCTTTACGTCATACAGAAAAGCATCAGTTCTACTGAAACTGAGCAACGTTACCTTTGCAGAGTTCTTCACTTCAACCGCCAAAATTTAATGTTGATAAGCCCACATAATGTTGAGGACACTTTGCGCCTCAACATGTCACGAAACGAAAGCAAGTATACAAGAGCGAAGATGCGTTTTCATATAAAGAGAGACAAGGTTGATCTGATGTAGTAACAAAGAAGCAACGAATCAAGAAGAAGACAATGTGTACATTGGGAAGAAGATCAAACAGTGGTGTAAGAGGCAGGAGTGCAAGTGTACCCCCAAAAGTTTTGATTTGGTGAAAATTCGGGCAAAATTCCTAAAAACCTGGGCAAAATCTGTGAAAACTTCACAAACTCCCTGAAAATCTGGGCAAAATCCCTGAAAATGCGAGCAAAAATGATGCCCAACGTGCTTTGATTTGAGAAAATGGCGCCCAAACTCACACGAAGACGTTTTTTTGGAGGTCATCCAGCCGAAATAAGATCTTCATGAGAAAATATTTGTACAAAAAGTGGCCCCAAAAATTTTCGGGCATGTTTGGGGTAATTCGGGCAAAAATCCTTTCCCCGAACAATTTTGCCTGCTCCTACACCTATTAGATCAAACACTGTAAACTGGGCAGTAACAATATAGATTTCAAAACATAAACTATTAGGTATTATTGCTCTGAATAATTTATTGTATTTTATCGCATACCTTCTTATAGAAATGCTCAAAATGGCATAACTGCCGATGAATATATAATTAACTGAAATTGGCAGGAAAAATAGATTGTATTTGAATAACGAAAATGGACACAATAAGGTGCTTACAAAAGTGGTATGAAAACAAACTTAGTATGAAAGATGTTTCAAAAGAACTAAAGATCAACGAAAGCATAATGTGGAGACAACCAATTGCGGAACAGCCAGTTGAAGAGGTAGTGAAAAGCATAATACACAGCCTATGTCATAAAGAAAGGACATGGACATTCGACGCAACTAAGATTTGCAATACCAGAAGACAACGCTACATAATACATACTATAGGAATAAAGAAGGCGTAAAAAGTGGTGAACAATGAATACGTACATCCTACACCATATAAGTCGGAACAAACGTTACACATCTGGGAGCCTGATATGAACCACGAAGACATTACAATACAATAGAAAAAATTGAGCAAAGCGTTGAAAGAGCTGAACAAATTGAAAGAAAGAAGAAACAACCTGATTTCAAACGAGTGATGAACCCAACATAGGAAGTGTATTGTCGTCCAACAACCTAACGTTGTAAGAACAACTCCATGCGTCTAGAAGCGAAATGACAGTAAAACATGAGACCAGAACCGTCGCCAGAAAGTCGTCAATCGGGGGGCTTTACGTTTGTGCAGGGGGGGCTTGAGGTTCAAATGTGACAAAAGTTCCACA
>JGI24021J15306_10007798_pt1 | contig 13084 bp, 10 predicted proteins | sample Ectturendosymbi1_FD_15306 | JGI IMG/M metagenome (IMG submission 15306) | reverse complement strand
CGGTCAAGAGCGTGCTTCCAGTCGAAGATTCCTTTTCTAATAAGGAAATGCGCACATTTTGCCGTATCCGCGCACATCAGTCTACAAGTAAAAAAATAAATTCAAGTTTGTGAAAGATGAACAAAGCCAGCTTCTACCAACTACTTCACCGTTGCGGTTCTGGCGAGGAATAAAACTTGTGGTGCATTTCCACTGACGAATTTCTTTCTTTTCTGTGTTGAGGAACATCATGGCTTAAAAGTAACTTTTCATCACACTGTCAAAGAGAACCTGTTTCATTTTTCAACCAATATTTCTGTATTTCTTCCCGTATAGTGGCAGACCAGAGACCGATATCGTTGCTTACAGTGATAGCGTCAGCCGTCTCATCTATCGTGTTTTTCAATGATGCTTCTTGACGCTATTCTGCCACTGCACTTCTGGTTCACTAGGTCTATTCTCATCGTTACGTAGATCTAAGTCTGTAACAACATGTTTCAATTCTCATGTTTCGATTTTCTCTTTCAATTTTCTGTTCTCTTACAACAGGGGTGGGGAACCTGTTTACTATCACTGGCCACATTAATATTGTGCACAATATCTGGCGGGCCGCAAAAATCAATTGATTTCATTCAAAAATTCTACCTTTAAATAAATATGAGGAAGCGTGACTTCTCTTGCCTTACTATCTGTACCTGCTTATCATGGAGCTTCGTTTTAACGCGATGTTGTACTCTAACTTGGGTAACGAAAATTCTGACGCGGGCCATATCAAATGTTCATGCGGGCCGCAGGTTCCCCACCCCTGTCTTACATGTTTCGATTTTTTGTCCTCTTGCAGGTTTCGCAGAAATGTCTCCGCTGGATTTCACTGGCACTGTAAATAGAAACTTGAATGTTTCTTGACTTGGCTGCAACTTCTTCCTCTCTCATTTTTGCCTCTTTTGCTTTTATTATGTTTTTTTTCGAACCACTTGCATAAGCTCTGCATTTGTAAGGGTGACGATCCCCTTTTTTCTGTCCATGTTTATTTATTAACAATCTCAATAGGACTGCCATATTTTAATCGCAAAAAGGGAGAACAATTTACGACCTTCACTTACTTGAGTGTTTTATCTACACTTNATAAGTCAAATATCAATTAGGTCTATTGATANGTATTAAGNATNGNAGTAAGACGTATAGTGTGGACGATGTTTCAGTCAAGGTACNCAAAACAAAATNCTTATTTACTCGTCCTATTTAGCNCAAGAATATTTGCAGTTTCTTTTGTGACAAAGGGANTTNTCAGACGTATTTTTTCNTGTTTTTAGCATTACTGATTAGCNATAATTACTAGAAATGACTACACTANGCTATGTACAACACACNGGTCACCGTATTACGGTTCATCANCAAAGCTAGTACAGTNNAATGGAGTGNGCAGTCCGCACTCTAANGCCAAAGTCATTGAGATACTGAGACAAGATTTACCACTGTTATGTAACGATTAATGTTAAAGCATTCCCTCCTTTCCAGTCTATACTTAACTCAACCAAAACATAGATTAATTAGACACCTTGTAGGCCCTCCCATAAACTCAGCAACGCCACCAGCACATTTCTTGTTGCAGTTGAGTGGGTACGGTTTATCCTATTGTATGTAAATACAAAATATCATAGCTGGTGACGTATCTGACAGGGGGCAGAGGGTGGAATTTCCCGCCTCTTGGCAAGCTAAATGTGAAAACCGAGCCCCCACTTAACTTATATTTCGGTTTTAGAATTGTTTTGATTTTCAGTAGATTGTTGTTTCTTTGCATTTTTCGAACTATATTCCGGTGATTTATGGTTTTAGTATAACCACCCACGTCCAGATTCACCATCATTTCTCAAATTTTTTTTCTGAGTGCTGGCCAGTGGGCCTAAGTTTCCACCATGGGTCAAGTTTCCACCATGGGGAAAGCTAAGTTTCCATCATGAGTCAAACCTCCAGTTACGCCACTGATTATAACTACGTCAAATAGTAAATGAAAAAAGAGGACATTTTGACATTTTTGAATGTCCTCGGAGAATATTTCATTTCTCATGAAAAAAGTGGACAACTAATTCATAGAGGACGTGTGGTAGCCTTACTTAGCAATGCTACTCATATGCGACCTGTGCAAATCTGAGAAAGGCAGATGCAAAATCTACGAGAAACGAGTAGAGACATAAGCTAATGCGCTCTACGTGGCTTGGCCTTGCATTCACTAGATTCAGATACCTGACCACATGTCAGGAAAGCAATAAGTGTTTGTTTCGTCACAAAATAAAACAATATTTTTTAGCGAATACTGCGGTCTGTCCGACCGATTGTAATTACTAACGCCTACAAACAAACTTTCCTCCATAAAAAGGACTAAGGGACACGCACATGTTGCACATATGGTAAAGCATATGAACACGGTGGGGCCCCCTTTTGGTGGGGGGCCCTGGGCCCAGGCCCCTTGGCCCTCCCTAAATTCGGCGCTGCGCCGAACCCTCACGTAGTTTTCCAGGCTTTTGTCGATTCCCATTTCTGCCCAGTATAACGGAAGTAAGATTGAGTTACTGAAATGAAATCTATCAACAGTTCATATTCAATTATACGGTAGTACCATGCTTTCAGTCATGTTTGAGATGACCTTCATCAAACCCCAGAAACGGCTCCGTCCTACGCTGGGGATTCAATCGAACCCAGGTTAAGAATCTGCACTGGGTTAAATGTTTCTCGATCAATCCTTTGTTGTGCTTTTCGCGATTGAGACGCTATATGACTTCTATCTTACTTCGCCCCTGGATTTGCCACTTCTTCGACAGGAAAAAATGAATCAACAGATATCGGTGCAAGGTCTCGACAGCCACAAGGTGCCAAACATTTCCACAAGGCGCCAACATGTTTGTTTAACCAGTCGCTCAAAGTTCTGAACCTGAAAAGGGCCGTTTTTCTAACTGTCGCTTCTATTTTCGGATTTCTTTTCTAAATCCTGTCCAGCATTTTCGTCGACCTTAAGTGATTTGCGATTTGTTTTTTTCTTGAAGATGAAGACGACTTTACAACTTCATCCGGCCTTGTGGGAGGTCGATGAGACCTGCTACCTGCCCGGTTGTTATCCCGCATTTTATGCAGTTCGTTTAATATAAATGTTTGCTTTCATGATTGACATGCATTGTGACGTGAACGCAATAGCGTTTTTTTTTATTTCGTGGCATGCAGTACAATCAAATATGCATGAAAAAGAACATGGGAGTATCACGTGGTCAGCGAACTTCCCACGGTGCACCACTCTACCCCCTATGATTGCCCTATTAACCAAAACCCGTTGACGTGACCTGGCAGGGTCAATCATATTCGTTTCTCGTCAAGCCTCTTAATGAAGTTCTAGAGCTGGTTTGGAGTGTTCATGAATAAATATCGGTAGATAATAGTAATTAGGGGTTCAGTTCATTCGATGCTTTGAACCTTAAAGACTAACTTGAACAAGCAAGACACATGAGGAAGGTGCAAGGTACGTCAGAACCGAAGTCATTTTTTCTGCGGTGGAACAACCAACTGTTTTCGACGGTCGAGTTGTTCAGGTACCTGATGCAAAGGTTTACTTCACGCCAACCGTTCAGCGTTTTGAAGAGCAGTGCAACCACAAGTTGAATTGCGCTGTTAAGACCTCGAACTGTAGACTAGGTACAAAAGTGGCAAATATTGCAAACTTGCTATTGTATGAAGCAAAAGACTGCAAGCCCTAAGCCGCACAGGCTAAACCACTTAAGGCTCCTAAAATTTCATATTTCGGTTGAAACATTTTCACGTTCCGCATCGTTTGCGAAGGTATTGTCGGGGCTTCCTTCACAACCCAAACGTCGCCCGCAATTTCGGAAAACTGCTTTGTCAGAAGACAATACGTTAACGCCTTCCGTGGCCCGGCAAAGAGAAGTGGTTGAAGGTGGAGGAGTGCAAGTAATGATTTCTGGCTCATTTAAAAATACAACGGAGAATGGCATGATTTTACTGTAAAGTATTCCTGTACCACGTACAACATGTGAAGCAGCGAATTCTGTAATTAAAAAAACAAAAACAGCAGACTATTGTGGCAATTTGATGATGTTGCGCATGTGTTGGAAGGATTGGAAACAAACTCACACATGGCGCATGTTACGTGATTGCTGAACATGAAAACGTGCGATTGCTGTTATGCAAAGGAATATCACTGCTCGCGCTTCTTTTTGAAATTAACAAAAACCCAGCTTTGCTCAAAGCAGCGAGAGAGTGATGAAAAGTTACACAAACCTAACCTTTGGTGGACAGGCGTTTTAGACGTTGTTTTGGGATTGAAGGGCATGCGTGTGAACTTCGCTGTTCAGGGTTGCCAAATCTACTTTTTGTCAGGGGTCAAATCCAGTCCATAAAAGAGCTAAATCCTGAAACAATGGGCCAAAAAAAGGCCAACCATTTTTCCAAATTTATTAGCAGTTACAAAGCCATGTCATATCAACCCATGGTTAGCAATTTATTAATGGCAGTATTCCTCATTCACAGTTGAAGCTCAACAGCAAAACGAGTAGGCTACATGATGAAAAATTGCAACTAAACAACTTGATTTTCATGTTTAGCCATAACCGGGAGATAAGTTTATCATCCTCGATAAGTGCTACAACGACCAACAACAATCTGAACAAAACCAACAAAAACGTGCATCTTCTAAATAACAGTAAGTTAGGTAAGATAGAACAGTTCTCATTTTTGCCGCAGCTTGCCTCAGATACGAGCCGTGGAGGAGCTAGTCCGCAGAAAATTGGAGAAACGCGCGCCTGACGAACTTTCGCCTAACGTGACCCTTACAAACGCCGCGCACCACGGGGCTCTAGTCTCTTATTCCCTACAGCAATCGCAAACGGAGGGCAGGCAGAGCAAACTTTGTTGTCATAATATCCAACAGGCATCAAACTTCAACGGCGATTGATCGTCAAACACAGTTTCTGGAATACAACAGAAACAACCAAGCGATTCTACCAAGCGCAGTAACGGTAAACTATGAGAACGCACTATCGCTTGACTCATTTTGACAGGACAGTTAATCCTTGAAAGCGCGCGACTGCGATTTAAGTCAGTTCAGCAATTAACAATGAAAAGGTGCTTTGCTGCGACTGTTCTCACGTAAAGAAACACGAACTAAAAGGCCCAGCAATAAACATGCACTGGATTCACTGTGAGCTACAGACATTCAGGAGAAATAAGAATAAACATACATTACATACCAATTGGTGTAAAATCCACAGCTCAGATCTTTGGTCTTTTCACAGCTCAGATCTTAGAAAGCTGCACACATTAGATAATTAATAACCGGATGAATACAGCTTGAAGCCATTAAACAAAGATGGAACCTACCGTAAAACGTCTATTTCACCGCCATGGCGCTCTATTTTTCAACCCTTCCCCCATAGTGGTGTTCTTTCAGAGGTGACGTTCAAGTAGAAGGTGGCGCTCAGTTTTTCGACTTGCTGGTCAGAATTTTGAGATAAAATTTATTGATGAAAAGAAAAAACATCTAACAGATTTACATAATTAACAAAAGACACGAATACAGGGTGATTACTGGTAAGTAATCACAGATTCACTGGTGAAAATCAAGTGATACGTTGCTGTTGAAGCCGTCCTCGTCATTTTCAATACTTCCCGCATTTTTTAGGGTAGGTCTTTATTTTTGGAGAAACACGGCAGAAAGGAGATTTCAGCTGTAACTATTTCCCAAATAGAAGAATTCATCAAAGTGGCGTTCAATTAGAGGGTGGCGCTATATTTTTCAACCCTTCCTTTATAGTGGCGTTCTATTACTGGTGGCGCTCAAATAGAGGTTTTACGGTAAGTCGCTGCGCGCCATTACACTCACTGCTACCTCTGCAATTGTAGCAAGTAACACACAGCGGAGCCAAGGTATTCCAATAATTCGCATTATTTCAGAAACTCGAAGGATCCTAACAAGTTTTCAAATCAAAAACCTTCAAATTTTAGGAATTTAGGTGAAAATCTGCAACCAGTTAGCCAAAAAAGTGAAAAAATATGGTTTCTCAGAAAGGACCCAGGGTGGTCAGATCTGATTTTTGCAAGGGACCAAATTTATCCTGGAAAAGAGCAAAACGACACGTTTGGGGCCAGTTAGTGTTATTTCAGGCCCAATTTCTGAAATTTGGCTCCAAATGGGCCAACCTGGCAACCCTGGCGCTGATAGTATAGTACTCGGCTGCCGGTGCTGGTGCAATGCATACTTGTGTTCAAAAGCCAATCAACTGCCCAGTGTGGAGGTGCCAGCTTTCAGAGCATAGCAACGCTCATTGCAGTATGAACCACTGTACAGTATATAGAAACAAAGAAAAACCAAAAGCACTTGAAAGTCAGGGGTAAAGCAAAAACAATATTTTTCACCTGTTTGTTGCAAACATATGCAATTTACGCGTCTTGTCGCCAAATTCCTTCAGGTTATAACATAGGTGTATTCACACAAGTTTCCCGAACAGTTGCTGGATGCTAATGGATTTACTACAGTATCTTAACACCTTCCTCTCGGTAAACCGCATGGCACACGAACTACGCGAAAGCACAATTCGAAAAATGCAATCGTTATTGCTATTTTTTCACGATTGTAAATCGTAGCTGTTGCGGGTCACGCACCGTGCAACTTTGTCCTGTGACAGAGTGATTTGTGCATCCTTGTCTGGTTGCCAGTCATGCGTGAATGAGTGATTATGAGGTCTTGTCGAAATCCTTTGCACCGGTCTTATGTTTCAGGTTGATTAGACACGATCAAAGCCATCGGGTAAACCAAACGAAAACAGCAGTTTCTTAAAGTTAAATTTCAATTGAATTAATTCAACATGCAATTATTTTTATTCCACTCAATTACATAACCAATTTTTTATTATTTATGCACACTTTTGAAAGATGTTGTTGAACCGTCGCCGGAAAGTCTTCATTAGGGGGGCCTTACATTTCTGCAGGGGAATTGGAATTCTGAAAATTTGTTGAAAACTCCACTGGTTTATAGTGTTTTATACAGTTTCATATTTCAATTTGGGGAAGTTTGGAGCTTTGTTTGGCATCAACTGTGTTGATGCGTGAATGACGTTGTTTTTTTAGTTTTATTTTGTGAGAGAGCGAGCATAGAGCAACTCACGTTCAGTCTCCGAGATGACTATGAGGAAGTTTGGAATTTGCAGCAAAATGAAAATTACATCAATCGAAATACTTTCTTCAGTTGGAGAAATGATGGATACGAAACGATATAGTATTTCGACGTCGCTTCAGGCAAAATTTTATATTTTTGTTTCATTTAACAAAGTCCATTGAGGTCCGGTTGGCAAGTTGACAAGTAACCCTCATTTTAAAAATTATATTGGGCAATTCTGGAAAACCAGGCACATACAATAAGCCAGCGTTGCACAATCTGCGGCCGTACGGCCTTCGTTAAAATTTATGCAAGGGTGAGTATGTAATTTGAAATAAATGTGAATAAATAATGGTTTTCATGAATGCATAAATAATGGAGAATGAATGCATGAATAATATCCATAAATAATCAGGCATGCATAAATACTGTGCATAAATAATTATGAATGCATAAATAATGGCTTTTATGCATATACGAATGGCTTTCATGAACCATCTACTTTTTCACTAATGCTGGACGTGCATACGTATATTCTCTTTGTCGACCGTGCGTGAGTATACTTAGTAGAAAGACAGCCAAACAACAGCGTGGAAGAAGGCTAGGCTCAGTGTGTGTGAAAACTGAACAGAAATAATGTGAAAAATGAAAAGGTCTTGAAATTACAGGCTGCTGTAATTCATAAAAATAAACGTAATGCGGCCGGCAAAAGCGAAAAGGTTGTGAACCCCTACCCCAAGCAAAGTAGACAAAGTCAGCGAAAAGGCGTCTCTACCCGCGCCAAAGGTGAGGACATGACTGGCTACGAAAAAAATAGTTTTTGTATATAAACAAGTGACGGAAATGAATTCGGATTATTCCAAGGGTTTTACGGAGAAATTTTTTTGTACAGCACTCATTATACCAAATATATTTTATATAATCTAATCACAAACGTTATCAGACAGAAAAAATTTTGAAAACGTTTTTTCAAACGAAGAGCAAGAATGCAATATTTTCATGTAATATTAGTCCGTTTCAAGAATTGCTTGGCGGCAATCTTTTAGATGAGAAGAAGTCAACCTCTAGGTCAGCGGGGTACAACTTTTTTGCTATTGCCGGCCGCATTACTTTTATTTATATGAAGTACGGCCACCAATGAGTTCGAGTTATAATTTTGAGATACTGCCTGGTGCCAACCAGGGTTGCCAGATTTTTTTCGTAGCTTATGGTCAAAATCCTGATAAAAATGGCCAAAATGGCTGCTTGTTGAAAAAGTTATGGCCAAAATAAAAATATGTGTTAACTATGGTAATTTCCATATTCATAGATGTCTCAAATTGTTTGGAAGGCAGTATATTTTTTGCCAAAAAATGTGGTTTTGCCGAAGAAGCAAATCTTTACCTTAAAACCGCAATTTCTGCTGTAAACTTAAAATTACCTGTAACAACTTGTATTTATTTATCTTAATAAAACTGAGAACCATGCATTAAACACTACTGTAGATACATGCTTCCATTCTGACCCATTTCTTTGTTAAACAATTTGAAATTAACTTTCCAATTCAACGACAAGGCTGGAATTCTCTTGATCTTGTGCTCCAAATATATGAACAAAAGATTAAAGTCATGAACTGCATAAAGTTGATGATGATAATGCGTTAACCATATACACAAAAGCATCATTGAGTTCACATATGAACGAAAAGGCAGGAACACTTGAGAACATACACTGACTTATGACAGGTCCGACTGAAACACTTGCTGCACAAAATATACACGATTGCAAGGGCTAAATAATTACTACACACTTTGAACATTACAAGGTTGAAGTTACTGCAGAGTGTTACTGTCAAAGTGATGAGAAGCTTCTTAAAGTAAAATCTTACCTAAAATGTAAAACACATCTGCTATAACATTATCAGTCACACAACCGGGTGCAGCAGTCTTCAGATACAGTGCGAGCACAGCAGATACCAATGGTAACCAAAAGATGATCAGTAACTGAAACATCTGTACAAAATCTACTGACTGCAAGGGCTAAATCATTACCACACACTTCAAAGCAAAAAGAGGTTGAATTGAAATGGCAAAATTTTTGAAAATGGGCCAATCTGCCTACTCTGGTGCCAACCAACACAGAACACACTCAAACATACACTGGGTATTCATTCTACAACTCTTTGTGACATCACCATCCAGATTGTTACGCATCGTGTCGACTGATTTTCTTGCTTTGCGTTTGTTTTGCTTCTGTATTCGCCAGCACATACAGTACTTGGTGAAGACATGAGACATGATCAACTCCAAGCGCACCACGCAATGGAGTGTTATGCAACAACGCAATGTTTCTCACAGCACTATTGTCATTGTGACTAGTGGATATGCGATGCCAGGTAGTGACATAGGGTCTCAATTTTGAAATGTACAACAAGTCACTGTCAGCGCAGCACACAAACTTTGTTAATATAACACTTCTTACAAATTCAGGGAGCAAATATAAAAAATTATTAGCAGGCAAACCATTACTAGTCGCCAATCAGCTGTGGTGATTTTGTGTGAAAGCTGATGTTGACTCTTATCTGTTAGTCTTGAGAGCAGAATATTACAGATGGATAGCTACGTAGGGCAGTGAGCCAGTGACCCAAATTCTGAGCTGCGGGTAAACCTTATGGAGACACTAGCCAATTGTGAGCCTGTGTTTTTCTCAAATATTCACACATTGTTGCACTTATTTGCAACGTTGCCAGTCACAACAGAAACATGTGAACGTTAATTTTCAACGCTTCAACAGCTGCTAGCTATCTACGCAGCACTATGGGGAAAAACAAGGCCGGCAACTAGGGTGACCTTCGTCGCCCTAGAAAAAATTTTCGCCCCTCTGGAAAAATGTGTCGGACATAGTTTGAAACAATTGGACATGGCTTAAAAATTTTGGGCTGCTCTCAGAAAGTTGTTCGCTCCTCGTGGTGTCCAAGCTGGTTGCGGACCTGGGCAAAACCAACTGATGGACAGGCTGTTTTGACGAATAGTCGTGATGTGACAGCTGATACTGAAACGGTTATCGATGAGTTGTTCAAAAAGAAAAGTAGACAGAATTTTATCTTTTAATAATTACGCTCGCAGGTATTTTGTAAGTCAAAATTTGGTTATTGGCAGCCTCTGGTATGTTCTTATGAATCCACATACATACTTTTAGTTGATTTTGACTTATTCAATAGGCATAATCAGTGGAATTCTCGAGGACAACTTCACACGGCCCTGTTGCAGTTGACTGCGTCACCTCGAACTAGTGAGGCAACCACAAGCGAAAGATGGCAATTCGGGGCATTAAACTAACGGGAAAGCAACCAGCAGCAACAGACATCCATCACTGAATTCACTCTGCTACTACTAGGTTGCACTATCATTATATAGGGATAAGTGAACTACGAGAATTCGCTTGTGGTGACTATCACAGTGACTTGGTACTCGTGGGCACCATGTATAACCCTATAATTGCTTGGTAATGATCACTGCGAAAGCAAACGTTTTCTTGTCGTTGTTAAAATTTTTTGATGTCGCCTGGTGGAAGACATTTGACGTCATTAACTGTTGTAATAGACCAGAAATTGAGTTGTGACATCGAAGTGATCTTTGTACAAAATAGCAAAAGATTGAAATCTGACGACGTCAGTGAATGGCCCCTCCCGAACAAAACTCCTAGCAGCGCCACTGCTGAAAAACGCTTGCGAAGATTTGGTAAACATCAGCGGTCACACTTCGTGAATCTAATAGAGGAGCAGCTCGGTGCTGTCCTCAGCGCTGTTGTCGTGTGACATTGGACTTATTACAGGGAAGTTGTGCACTTTTTGAGGTTTAAGCTGGTTGTCTGAAACTTGCAGTTGGCTCGTGTGTTCTTCCAGTTGACTGGTGGGATGATCAAGAAGCGAAAAAGAAACCGAGTACTTTTGGACTAAAATGTAGAGCACTTCAGGCTGCCAAGTTGTCAGGAACATCTTGATGAATCAATTCTAATGTTGTGCGGGGGTGAAAATAACAGTCGGCTAAGCTTCATTAAATAATTTCCTTATCTTTTTAAAAACAAAGAAAGGGACCGTGGAAATATTTCGTAAGCTTTTGTCTGCATTGCTATTTTTCAGCCGTTAGTTTTTGTTTCCCTCTGTATCTTAATAGTGCTGGACACAAGGTATGTGCTTATTTACCACGTTAAGTAAAGTATGGCTTAAATGAGCACTTTTTTCAAATTTGGAAGCGATGAATTATACCACAGCAAAATTGATGTAGGCCTAACCATATGGAGAGGCTATTTTGTACCAATGCAATCTAGTTAGGTAAGCAAGTATCACGGAAGCGCCTGGTATTCAACAATATGGTTTGATCTGCGAAATAATATGGAGAATACTAGTACTTTTGGCGTTCTGCTGGGAAAGTAGCTAATGACAAATTGGACTATGGTTATTACGGAAAAACTGATTAAGATCATCTGTTGTTTGTTATTGTAAGCGCCCTGCAGAGCAGCGCTTACATTGAGAGCGCAAGAAGTGCATACCCGGCCAAAGCATAACATCCTCGATAGTGAAATCACTATCGAAAGCTTCCTTTGGCCTAATGGGTTGAGACGAAGTAAAATAAAGTTATTACTGAAAATGAGCCTAATGTTGTGTTCTTTTCAGTTACAATGCTAATTTACTTGATACAGGCTCCGTTTAGGTAGATGCAGGTTATCGTCTATCAGAGCTTGGGTGAAGCTACTCGTTGCAAAGAGTTTCAGATAGATCAGTTTTAGAGGAAAGTTTTGGTCAATACCGTACATTTTCTAGTGTTGTGGAATGATCACCTTTTAAAGCGCATTAAACATGACTCAGAAATTATGTCCACTTCCTGTAGCACACCAGGTGGCATATTGAATAGCACTCTTTCTGTTTCAGTTCGGCGCTCGAAACAGCAAAATCTTTACATATGAGCAATTCTTTTAATCCACAAATGACCCTAAACTCGATGGTGGATGCTGCTGCGTAATTGGCGTTCAGCAAAGGCATCGATTGTTCATTTATTGATAAGAAAATGTAACTACTAGCATGAAACACAGCGTTGAAGTATTGATGATCGTCGCAAACTGTTTATACATAAGCATGAGCAAGCTTGTTTTGCGATAGCTTAGTTGACGTTAGAAACTCACAATCTTGCTTGATGGTTGCCGCATTGCATCTAATAGTTTAGGCCGCTTAACCCTGCAGGGCCTAAAGGGTTAACGGCAGTGCGATCTTACTGGCAACATTGCAAGTCCGAAATGCTGGTGTAAACCTCGTACCCTCTCTCCAGAGATCGCTTCATTTTAACTGCAGATATGATACAGTCTCCACTGTTTGCCATTTGTTTTGTTGTTACACAAAGTGTTTTGCCTGAAACTAATGTTTGTGAAATGTGAGAAGAAAAATCGTCAAAATAATTCTCAAATTAGAAGAAACAACGTTGAAAAAACTTGCAAAATGCCTTTGTTTCAATCACGATCGTTGGATGCATTGTTTTCTCTGATGTTAATTTTTTTTCTGTCGTTAAATCTGTCACTATCGGAGATCACAGCATTTGCATCAAACTATGTGAAAGATTCAAGATTTATTAGATAAGCAAGAAAACTTTACTGCACAAAAGTTGAATTTGATATCTATGCTAGATTGTCCAGAAAATTTTCTTGCACTCGTTCAGGGAAAGCCGCGAACTGGACAATATTCAAACTTTTAGAATTACAAATGTGCGATGCAAAACTTGTCAGTTAGTAGAGTATGAAACATCAGATTTTGCTTGCCAAACTTTGTCTATATTATAATTTATATATTGAAAAGATACGTATTCAATATATCTGTAAAACAACATAGTTTTATCAAACCAACAATATTACAAACTGAAATGGGTTGTAACATTAAAGTATTATAAGCATCTTGCGAATGTGCAGCTGATACCAAAATAG
>JGI24021J15306_10007797_pt1 | contig 13084 bp, 10 predicted proteins | sample Ectturendosymbi1_FD_15306 | JGI IMG/M metagenome (IMG submission 15306) | reverse complement strand
CCGGGCCCCCTAGAATGGTCATCCTAAAGTTGATTTGTGACGTCACACGATTGAGACGAAACTTCGCCCCCCCCTCGGAAATTTTCTGCGTACGCCACTGAGTACAGCCATCCACACCCGGATTCACCATTATTTCTCAAGTATTTTTTTTCCAAGTGGTGACTTGTAGGTCACCTAGAGAGGTCAGTTGGCCTCTTTCAGCTAGCTCAAACCTCTAGTTACGCCACTGGTTTGTTGACCGCAAGAACATCTCATTAAACAATTGTTGTAATTTTTTTCCGGTGCTTGATCCTTACAGATTAGTGATTTCGTCGTACGTTGTCTGAAAATATGCTTATATCAAACCATGCAAATGGGGTTTGTTTTCGTTCTGAAGATATTTCAAGACGACTGTAATCGTGATGACTTTAACTACTATGTGATTACCATTGTACTTTCAAATCAATCAAGACAGAGCAACTCTTCTTTAACTGCTGCAAAGAAGTTTGCTCAACTCACAATTTAAACCACAATGCTACACAGAAAATGTTGTATGCCTTCATGATGCTTACATTTGTGGAGCGAACACAGTAATCACACTTGCTGATGCTTATGAGATAACAATCTATTGCACTTGAATGTATATAGATGGTGGCAGCAGGGTAGTACTGTGCTACTGGTTACAACTAGCATGTCTTACCACTATGGTCTAAATAAAAGTGACCTGTTCATGCTTATTAGTTCACTGACATAGGATTTGGAAACATTTTAGTGTGAAAAATTTGAAGCAGTTTCTCATTTTCATTTGTAGAACGTATTTGCCTAATGCTAACGTTTCTAAACCAGTTTAGGAAATAGAACAGACACACAATGAGTGGCTTTTTCAATTTTGGACACAAAGCAAAATTCAATAGACAATATTTATTCACACAAGAAGGGTACCTTCTCAAAATTTTTTATGTTAATAAACAAAGTTGCTTTCAAGCAAAATTTAAAACAACTGAGCTCATACTTGGACTCAAACAATTTATGTTTAAAAAATAAGTCCAGATATCATAAAAGCTGTAGGTTTTACAGCAAAAATAACTGCATTTTTGAAATCCTTGCCATCAAAAACATAAGAATCAAGTGTTTGCATGGTTCTTTGTTATGTCCGGAACAGAAAAACTTCATTTTTGTTTTCAGCACACTGATCGTCACCTAGTGATAAGCAAAATTTAAAATGCCTATGTTTTGCGAACCGCTTGACCAATTTCAAAATTTTTTTGTTGAGCATAGAACGAAAATCTTCACAGCATATCTGTGAATTGAAAAAAATCTAAGAACATGAGTTACAAAATCCCTGAATTTAGGTTGAAATATAATGGAATGACCCTAAAAGCTTCTAAGATACAGTTAATCCGGATTCGATTTGACCGACGATTTTATCCGGATGGTTGTTTCTAGCCTGACGTCATCTAAATACTGCGATATCGGTGAAAAATCACTGGAATTGAACACATTTACGACCCAACAGCAAACTTTTGCTGAGGCAAAACGAATTTGATATACATAGGTGCTGTATTTACATAGGACATCAGACTAGTAACAGCTATACTCAGGCAGTTATGAACAAATTTTAAGTTCAAAATTCAAGATTACTTGGCTGCGAAGAAATCTGGGATTTTTGACGGACGCAGTGATTTATACGACTGGTCCACGAACATTTGGAATGTAATGCCAATGTCCTCCTGACATTATACCGTGTACAATACACTCATTGATAATGCTCTACACACGCACACTCAACACTGGTCAATAGACTAAAACCGTGGTGCGGCAGCGAGATATTCAATGTGATAAGCTATGCCCGTGTGTGACGTAATAATCGTTTCTACGATAAGCTAATGTTGCGTGCATTCTAAACGTTCGTTGGTGATCGTGAGCACGCTTGTGTTGCGTCTGAAAGCTGCCGAATCTTTCCTAGAGACCGGTCAGTATGCTTAAGAACACAACAGCATGGAAGTGCAGAAAAACCGGATTACGAGATGAAAAGAGCAGATTTTATCCGGTATTGGCGAAGATCCGGACAAACCAGATTTTTATGAAGAATAACGTTAGAAATCATTCGTACAACCATTTTTATCCGGTTTTGGCGAAGATCCGGATTAACCGAGGCTTACTGTATCTATCACATAAAAATTGCATCATGGCTCTTGATTTCGTGAGAGCTTTGCAGACCAACAACTTTCCTTAGATATTCTTATTTAGCATTATGCAGCGACGGTGCAAACGGTTTACTGACATTTCGAACGATGCACACCACACTGCAATCAACACAATTTCTTTCCATGGCCAATGGGAATAAGAAGCAAAATTAACCTTTGCCGGGTCATGTCATAGTGCCAGATTTCACCCATCAAAAACGACGTGAAAGACGCATGAAACATGTCGCATTACCCAGCGTGTATCCAGGATATGCACCCTTAAAGTCGGTCATTAAAACTTGTGTTGGTGGCAAATTAAATACTGATTACCAGCCACTTTTCGTAAATGCTTGTCGCCGTGTTGTATAAGTGAGTACCATTCTATCAGCATTCGGATTCAAATAAAAGTTTGAATCTCTAGAATTTGGCTCGTCATTGGACAGGCAAAATAAAAACTACAGCCATTCTATCCATGGGCGTACCGAGGGGGGCAAAGGAGGCGCCAACAAGCACTTTTTTCAATACTGTACGTAAAAGATTTTAGGTTCAAACCTGGGAGCGCCAAACTTGTTTCTTGCATCGGGCGCCATCTAACCTAGGTACGCCCCGGATTCCATCACGTTTCTCGTTCGGTATTGTTATCTGCGCTATGACCCTTAAGCGTGTCCTGACCAATCACCTTGTTCAAGGGCATGGGCGTCGGAAGCATATTTTCCAGGGGGTGCAGTAGTGGTGAAATTCCATTTTACCAATTTTGAAACTAAGAGAAAAACATTTTTCTACTAAAAAGTCAATAGCCAATTTCAAAAGCCATTGGGAGCTAAGGCTCCCCCATTCCGACGCCCATATTCAAGGGCACTCAGCCACATTAGCATGTCACAAGTCTTTATGCAAAATCATAAGTCACACTCAAATCATTTAACTTTACAAAATAAACACACAGGTTATGAACTCGTTATCAGCAACTCACCATAGGACGAATAAATCTTTCATACTTTGGAGGTTTTCTTGTAAAATTTTCTGGCACGTAACAAACTTTCGTGCACAGCCGCTTCCAAGCTTTTTCTGCAAGATACCAACCGTTATGGTAGGTACCAGCAAACAACAAACTTAGTGATGGTCGCAAATCGCTTACTTTTCCTTTTGCCTGTGGTTATCACTCGAAAAACATCAGCGTCACTTTGGGCTTTGACCTTCGGCAAAGGAACTTCCCATTTTCCCTGTTTCGAACAAAAGTAGAAATATTTGGGATTTTCACCCTCAAGAGTAAAACTGCACTTAGGTTTAGTTGAAAAAAACGGTGATTTTTCATGAGAAAGCACATTTTGGAACCAAACTTAGTTTCCAGTAGAGCCTTTCAAATAACGGCTGTATATACCGTTACTCTGTAATTACATCAGGACGAGATGACACATGGGTCAGGTTAGTGAAATTCAAGCAGCACTGCATCATTAGTATTCGTTTTAGGGCGTAATTAGCTAAAGGCCAGCAAATTATAGTGAGGCACATGCTGGCAAAACTTCTGCCTGTGTGTTAGTTACTGTATGATCTAAAACAAGGGTCTCAAATTCAAATTGCAGCGGGGACCAAATGAAGATTATAAAGTAACCCGACGGCCGCGTTATGACGCTGATGCAACAATGGCGGTACCTGAACCTTACTAGAAACAGCTTTTACATATTACTACAGGCAAATCATTTTTAGCCCACTCTACGTTCGCTTAAAAGGAAGTTGTTTACTCGCTGGCCGAGCACTTTTAAACACGGCGAATAAACTAATTACCAAAAAGCGTTGCGGGCCGCACAAAATACCCTCGCGGGTCGCATGTGGAGACCCCTGATCTAAAAACAAAATTCTGTTTGTGGTTCGAAATTTGATTTTATACGCTTTCCCAGCTGCCGAGTTCTACCATCAGTCACTATCGCAGGTATTACATGAAAATTTTTCTAAATGTAACTACAGTATAAAGCATTTGCATTAGTTTTGGTATAAATGTTTTCTAAACAACCTAGGCAAATATTGTATTGTGTCTACTTATACTGTAGCTGCCCACACTGCAACCCACGCCGTCCTTGTCTCAAAAAAGTAAGAATATCATGATTCTAGTATTCCGGTTGCACAAAGGCATTTGCATGACCACTGTACACACTGTCATTTTCACTCACAGCTTTTTCTTTTCGCTTCTGTTTAATCATGTTCGATAAAACTTTCGCACGACTTTGGCCTTCTCGATCTAGAAGATATGCAGGTACAGCTCCCTCCGGTGTTTTCTCGTCATCTTTCTGCTTAGTGTTGCGTTTCTCGTGCATCTGCAACAAACGTGTTAAACACAAAAGTCCAATGAAAAGGGAACTCAATACGAAAACAGAATCTAACACAGTGGTTCTCAACCATTTTTGCCCATGCCCTACCTAATGACTTCTAAAATCCTGATTGGCCTCCATGTGGTGATGTATAAATTCTAAGATTTTAAAACTGAATTCCGTTTCAGCTAAGAAGCATAAAACGCAAATACCTTGGTTTAAACAAGCTTCCAAATAACATAGTATCCATGAAAACGAATATTATAAAAAATTGAATTCGAAAATTTGGACCCAGACCTCATATTTTGGCCTTAGTGCCCCCTGTGGGGCATACGTCCCATGCCGGGAACCACTGGTCTCACACCTTTAGAGTTTTCTTCATTTGAATCTTTTCATGATGTCGCTGTTTGTTGTACAACTTGGCCCTAAGTCCAATAAGCTTCTTCGCTCGCTTCGCTCTGATATGAGCAGCGCGTCCTTCTTTTTTCCTCCTGAAAATTTTCAAAGCACACATCTGACGGTTTGACACTGGGGAAACCAAAACGTTTCGGTGAATTTCAAGAAAAAGCAATGACTTTCAACGTTAAAATAAATTGTCGCAAATCACACTGACTATTCCACGGGAAAAACAAACTGCGCCCAAGTAAACACGAGCATACAAAAAAACAACCATTGTGAGAAATCTTTGTAATTACCCTACGGGTTTCTGTGCAATAATCATTGGATCTTGGTTTTGGGAATAGGACAAATGTATTAAAATTTTTTCAAATAAAAATTTCACATGTCTTATCTGTTTGCAGTATGTTTTCTTTAAAATTACTTTTGGGGTTCTGCCAGTAACTCTGCATGGGTTGAGTTCCTTGCTTAAAATCCCTGTTTTGGAAATCTGTATAAGAAATCAAACAAATTTGTCCAGTAAGAAGCAGAAAATGCCATTTGTACGTTTCGCATGAAAAATTGTATACAAAAAGGCGTTGATCGCCAACCACGTAAACAACGACACCACAAGACTGGTTAGGTAGCTTAGATCGCTTACTTAGACTGTTCAAAACATTTGGTTGGGTACTTTAGATTCTTGTGCAAAGCTGTACCAGTCTGCGATGATAAGCTTGGGTATTTTAAAAGACACACTGATATTACCATTGTTTTATTACTTTCATCTGTTGGGTATAGCAGTAGCTGTTTTGATATGCATTTAATATTATGTGAGGTGAAAAATACCACCAGACAAAACTTACTCAGCGATGGAGTATCCTTAGGTCATTCACTGACGCCTCAGTAGAGTATAAAGAATGAAAATTTTGACTTTTCCCAAATTATATCTTTATTCAAAATCCAAGAAAATCCTGCCTTGGTTTAAAAGGTTCATTCATGGCGAATAGCTCCTACAGTACATTACGCGCCTGACCAGTTCCAACCAGGGCTGTGGAGCCGGAGCCAAAAATTTTTTGGATGATGGAGCCGGAGCCTGAAATTTGAGTTCCCGTTCAAGCGATTTATGCAAATAATACCATGTATTTTCTTTTTTTGGACCAAATTGTTCTGGAGCCGGAGCCAAAAAAGTTAGATTGCCGTAGCCGGAGCCTGAAATTTGAGTACCGACTCCACAGCTCTGGTTCCAACCAATTCGAATGATCGCAACGCGTGCGACTCATCTCGGTGAACGCTTTGACGAAATTCAACAAACAAAGAACAGAGGAAAAGGAGGTAGCACAGTAACAAGTGGTTTTACAAATTAAAATGACAAGACGTTCACCAGCCTATGATGAACGCCAATCTGACATAATAACCAGCTTGCTCATACAAACGAAGTTACTCAGTAGTCAGTACCACGACCACTTCCAAAGCTAGAGAGCAGAGGAATGGCTACTGGAGTTGTTGTAAGTGATGTACAGTATTAAGAGTTTGAGGTAAGTGTAACTCCACAACAAATATTGAACATGTTATGTTATCACACTCTCTGCCAAAAGGTTGGTTTGGAAATATGAATGAAATGTCATAGCATGTCACGAACAGTCAGGCCCGTAACCAGCTTGGGACACCAGAAGGGTCAAAGAGTTTTCCAGGAGAGACCCAAATTTTTTAAACTATGTCCAACACATTTTTTCAGGGGAGGAAAAAAGTTTTTAGGGGGGGTGAGCTCCCCCAGTTACGGGCCTGCGAACAGTCCACACCAAGTAAAAATAACCACCATAAGCCACCTATTGAACAAACAGTGAACACCCAACCAGAAAGGTCACTGTACACCACTGGTTACACCATTATATAAAACCATGATACACAACTTACTTTCGTTCATGATAATCTAGCCTGTACCCGTGACGCTTTCTATGAAGCTCAATGTGTTCATTCTGGGGCTGAAAAAATTAAACAGCAGAAAATTTTCACTTTTGTCATAGGTTCGTAAATAATTCTTCAGTGTAGACAGTGCAGTTCATGCCACAGGGAAAAGGATATTTGTTTATATCGTTGAAGATCAACAACCATGTATTTTGTTACCTACAAAAATCTTCTTTTTCTTAATGATGTCTAAACTTAAAGCATCAGCTCTGCAGCTTACTACAACAGGTTAACTTTCTCCCTACCCAAAAAACAAGAAACGTCACATGTACTTGATCGATTTTAAAATAATTTGAGTCATACAGTTTTTGCAATCAGTGCAAAAATGTTTAGCATAAAATGTTGTATGGCACTGTCCATCCATATCCTACACATTTAGAAGTTCCTAGTTAGAACAGCACAAGGCACACAAGCCTTCTCCTGAATAAAAATGGACCACATAACTTTAAAGTTAACTGCTATTTAATCTAACATATCACACAAAATATTGTGATTACTACATGATACTGAGTTTGAAATCAGTGTGACTGCTTTTGCCACAGCTACTGCAGTGGAAGCAGTAGGATGCTTTTGCTAAACATTTGATCTTGATCAATAAGTTCATAGCAAAAGTCACTAATTCATTGCTATCTTTAAGTTGGTTGGCTGTGTGTAGCCAATGGTCACCAATGTACAAAAGCATATATCCTAGGTTACTGCTCTAAAAATAGACAACTAGGTTGTTGATGACATAAATATGTTGGAGAATTAAGCTTTCTGCATGAAAGATGTTTTCTTCTTGCATGTAGTAATTTTGCATTCACAAGAACATTTTCCTGCACGTAGCAATATTGCATTTGCCTTGATAGTAAAGACAAGTCTTGTCTTCCACAAAACTTTCAAAAGTGGCACACAAATGGATATGATTTGTTATTGTTATGCACCAAATATTTGCCTGTCACACATGGGTATTTGCTAAAAAATGCCTTAATTCTAGTAAGGCATGTATCCAGGCCAAGAAGGATCAATTTTGACATTCCATTAAAATTACAAGTGCTTTTCAACTGAGTGCTATGTCATTGTACTGTGTTATAAGCAACTAAATATTTGATAATTGTATTTGCATATAAAAAACAACATGCATACGCACACTTACCATTTCAGAGTTTTTTTGCTTCTAGTACATCAACAACAGCAATAGCACATTTCAAAATACAATATTGAGCTTTTGAATTTATATTGTGGCCAACAATTAATAGATTATGTAACAATTTCAAATCAGTTAAACAACCTATAAAAAATTGTTAAGTTTAACATTAAAACAATGTAACTTTCAAATGACTACTCCCTGCATGTGAGACAAGCAGGGAATCTATCTGCAAATTTCTAGTAGGGAATCAAATTCACATAACACTATGCATCATCAGTACTGGAATCAAATTCGAATACAGTCAGACTTTGTTTATTCGGACTGCTTTGTTTCATCAAATAATGTTGGTTTAGCAAGGTATCTGGATAATCAGAACGGAAAATATAAAGAGTAGAATTCTTTCCAGAGAAAATGCCAACAATGTAAACAAAGGTGATGATGTGCAGTAGAACTGGCCTAAGCGGATGCTCAAAGGGGAACAGAAGAAAACTGTCAACTTAATCAAATAGGTAGACTGCATGTGGAACATGACTAAATGTAACACTAATATATTTTTGGTTATTAGCTGATCTATCAATATATGGAAGCTAGTGTGCATTCAGAATGAAATTAAACATGAAAAAGAACCGTACAAGAGACCTAACTGCGTCCCGCAAATTTTGTCACTGGTACATTCATTGTGCATAGAAAATTGACTTCCACACTTCCATTGTGAGTTAATAAACAAATAAGTAACAGTTGGCACAATCCGATTTAGTGGATTTTTCTCTGCTGATTTGGCATGTGCATTCCTAAATTTCCAGGTCGTCAGAGTCAGACAGCGAGGTTTCTGGATTAATGGGTGAAATGCATTGGAAGAAATCCGTTCCAACCAGTTTTGTGTCGGATAGCGGGAATTCTGTTTTTTTTGGAGCTCAGATAAACAAGACCTGACTGTAGAACAATCCAACATTGTTTCTAACATTTCCAAATGTGAGCTGCTCATCATTAATCCCCAAATAGTAACAAACATGCAAACAAGCTGTTCCAGCAAACTTTTCCCTCAATCCCAGAGCCCAAACATTGGCAGTTATTGGGATGGCATAAACAGTCAACCCCCTTGCAAATGAAAGCCAAAATGAAAATCCTTTGCAACATCACAGAAAACCATGAGCTATTTGAGCCATACCAAGTGTTCATCTTGAAAAACTGCCGGTCAATCCCAAACCCCACGTATTTCTTGCAAAGTGCACCATAATGAGTTCACTGACTACCTGGAAGCTTTTGGTAATACTGCAAAAATCAACAAGGAAAAAAACCTGTAATGTGACTTCTAAAAAATGCTGGTAATCACAAGCCTCTTTAGTTATCTGACATGGAGGCTTTGGCATATATTCTGCTACAGCAATGATGCCCAACATTTTTTGACCCAAGATCTACTTTTCAAATAGCCACCTTCCCAAGATCTACCATTCTCATGGCAACATCGCAAACCTGCACATATTGTTTCCAGCCTGCAGTGATGAACTTCACAACACTTTTTCATGATGTCACACAACCACTAAACCTGATATCACAAACCCTTCCCCTCTCAAACACGTACATACACACTCACCAATCTGTTTGATAAGAAATGACCTTCAACATGAACCAAACAGAAAAATAAACCAGATACAAAACACGTGGATCTGTAAGTTTGAAAAAGGGAATACACTTCCAACCTTAGTGGGAGACCTGGCACTGGGCTGAGGCTAGCTTCTCGTAATCAGGAGTGTAGCTGGTTGCAAAGCGTAGGCAGGCTGCAAGGCATTTATCAGACACTGTTGATCTGTACTTGTACTTGATGAATGATGACTTTCATGTGTGAGGAAGCATACTTGCACAAAGAAGTTGGTCCAAAGAATTGTCAGTTTCATGGCACATCTGAGATTTGGAATGCATCTTGTGAGATTGGGTAGAATAATTTTCCTCCAATTCGTGGTGGATATGGTAGTAGAGCTTGGCTTGTTTCACCTCAGCCATGCTAATGTTCAAGAACAGGTAACCTCCCTGATCACTAGATTTTTCAGGAAGCACACAATTTAAAACCGAGAAGCACTCAGTTGTTTTGAAGGTAATAGCCTACTGTGGTGCCTAGACCACAAATAGCCAATTCTTATGAAAATACAGCTTGTCATTAGTTAAGAACACACCCAAAACACATGCAAAAACAGACAAAAATCATTGTTGGTTTCCTGAGCACACATAGGCTGCTACACACCTCCTCGGGCTTAGCACCTGTAACCATGTGTGTCAACTTCCTATGAAGCAGTCATACAGAAATATTTTAAACTGATTGTGTTGACAACCTCCTAACTGAAGCAAGTGCCACCATCCAATCAACACACTAAATTGAGAACACATGCTCGCAGACACACTGTTCTAAAATGTGATGGTCTTAGTGCTCACTGGCTTAACACATTTAAACTAACAGCTTTTCTTAGTCTTAGTAGCCTGCACATCACTTTATCCTGCCATCACCACACGTGACCAGCAACTGCAAGATACCTCTCTCCATTTTTAGGGGTTATGGAAACGTCACAATACCAGTTACTGGGTCACATTTCCTCAAAGAGAAAATCTTTACAATCATTATAAGGGAGCTACTTCAATTAAACCACATCCATCTTCACATTGAAAAAATGCACCTGCACACAAGAAGTCTCCTATTATGGGCTTTCAATAAAAATTATTATTCAGGCATGCTTCACATACAATAGTTCATCGCATCTAGGATTGACACAGAGCTCAAATTCTTGTTCTTCTTTTGAGCCANTTGTTCAAACCACTGCTTGGNCGCACTAAATTCGGGGCACATGTTGAGCAGCCATTCAGCTGTCTCATTGTCCAGTACTGTCAGGCCATGCAGTCCATGGGGAGGTCGATGGATTGGACATTGGAGGACAACATGGTTGACGGTTTGTTCTTCTGCGCCACACTCACAGGCCGCAGAGGAGGCCACACCCCATTTGTACAAGCAGAAGCGGAAACGTCTGACACTGATGGGTGCTGGTGTCGGGGATGAAAATGCAGAGTCATGTGGGGTTGTCGAACCACTTTGCATTCCATTGGTGATTCGCCCACTGCGCCGCATGTATGTTGTTGTTGTCAGATGAACTGATGAGATGTTGTGTGGCAGGTACAAATGGGTGTCTCGACTTGAGGCACCGTGTGTTTGCACTCGATGGACAGGTAAGCCCTGAGTGGAGCAGATGTCCAGGCTCCACGGCACGGCGTGCTAGAAACAGTGTGGTTCCATTGCGACAAAGCTCAGCAGGATGAATGCCTGCCAAGGATAGGAAGGTTGTCCACTGATGTAGGATGCAGGCATCCAGTCACAATTCGCAAGACGTAATTGATGACGGGGTCAATGAGGCAGGTATGAGCACTGGAATGCACCATGTGGCTATTCGCAGAGTTGTTGCTCCAGCACCCCAACTGGAGCTAACAAGCCACCTCAGGAGTGCAGCACGTCATGTCAGCTTTTTGCGAAGTGACTCAAGGTGTCGGTGATACATGAGCAACCTGTCCAACATTACTGCGAGATATTTGGGCTTGGAGCAAAAGGGCAGGTTTCATTGTTATATTTGACTTTAAGCTCACCTTTAGCTTCCTTGTTATGATGGAAGGCTGCTGACACCATTTTTGTACTGCTGAGCTTCAGCTTCCAAGTCTGGAGGTATTCACCTGCAGTTGCCAAGTCCTTGGTCAGCACCCTTTCCGCTGCCTGCCAGTCTCCATCAGCATGCATGATTGCTAGATTGTCAACATATTATCATATGCATACTTTCTGGAGACAGTGGTTGGTAGGTTAGAGATGTACATGTTGTAGAGAAGGAGCACCAGGACAGATCCCTGTGGGACGTTTTTCTTAGGGCATCATGACCTGCTTCTTTTGCCGTTTCCTGTGGTGAGGGTGAAGCTGCGATTGTAAACCATCTCCATGATCATGTGGACGATGTGTCTGTCAGGCAGCAAGTGCAGCAGCTTGCAGGTAAGGCCATGGTGCCAGACAGTGTCGTAGGCCGCTGTGAGGTTGACAAACACAGCTCCGGCCTTCTTTTTAGTCGAAAAGCTATCCTCGATGTCTCATGTCAGCAGGGTGGCCTGGTCTACAGTTGACCTCCCATGTTCAAATTCCGCCTGCCCCCGAGGGAGCAATGGGTTGACCACTGGATCGACATGAGCGTAGATGAGTCTCTCGAGGATTTTAAAGGGGACACACAGCAGAGATGTGGGATGGTAGCTCTTTGGGTCCCCCAATGTATTTTCTGGCTTAGGGATTGCAACTGTCAGCGCTCTTCTCCAGATCTTTGGAATTTTGAGTTGGCATATGCAGGAAGTGGGGAAGTCGCAAAACAAAAATTTGAGAGCTAACCCAGCATGGAGTATGAACTCCGGGAAGATGGAATCAAGTCCTGGAGACTTTCCTGGCTTCAGGCGTCTGAGGGCAGCAGCAAGCTCCTCTGGTTTAAGGGTTCAGAGATACTGTGACCCTCAGGTGTTAGAATCTTCCATAGGCGGAAAGCTCCTTGTTGACGAGCCTGGTGGACTCAAGAGCTCAAGTGATCGTGAGCTATAGAACTCAACGTCTGAAGAAAATTAAGATTTTGACATTTTAAATCATCACATTTTGTGATAATACTGACAGACTACTGAGTACCACACAAAGGGTGCTTAGGAGCAAACCACCTTATGTGATTGTGAAAGCTATGGAACAGCTGAAAACTTCTTTTTTTTCGCTGAGACATTTTAGTCCTTTGTCCATAATAGTAAAACTTGCCATAGCAGTATTCACTAGCCTACCTTTTCAGACATTCTGACTGAATGGCAAATTGACTCAACACATTTGGTCTTTTTTTTTTAATTCGGTCTATGACCAAAAAAATATATCTAGGCTACAAATATAAAGAACTATGGAATATCTGAAATTTTTTTTTGTTTATTTAGAGATGCCATCTGCATGAAATAGGAATGGAAGATAGACAGCATACCTACTTATTGTGCTTGTGGAGAAAAAAAACAGCCTCAAATGGGTGAATACACATCAATGAGACACAATTCACTGAACAGTGAGACTCCTTAAGCACAGTTAATGAGAGAGATTTTTCAAGATGTTCAAATAGATC
>JGI24021J15306_10007791_pt1 | contig 13088 bp, 10 predicted proteins | sample Ectturendosymbi1_FD_15306 | JGI IMG/M metagenome (IMG submission 15306) | reverse complement strand
TCACACTCCTAAATTGGGAATTCCTGTTGAAATGGTACAATTTCTTTTGAAACTTTTGTTGAAACAGAGATTTCTTGCTGTGTACCACGATTTGCATTGATTTTAACATCGAAATTCCCTTAATGTTACGGAGTCGGAAATTTGGAAAGTCGGGAGTCGGATATCTTTATCTCCGACTCCGCAACCCTGATAAAACAACCTATAGGTCTTATTTTCTGCAGTAGGTCGGTCATCAGGGTGCTACTCAATAGATAGCTTGTCTTTTATTCGTTTACGCGACGCCTGGAGCTACACAGAAAATCCGAGTAGAAATACACAACTTCAAATCAAGTTACTATGAAAAAAGTGTGGGAACACCGTTCCCATGCGTTCCCGCCCACCGACACCCTTGCCCTCTTGAACAGAAAAAAATTGTATAACATGCTGTTAACAGAGCTGAGAGTTCCTTGAATAGATAGCAAGTGAATATAGACTTAGAACTTCCTTTGTCTTACCCCATTGGTTACAATTGCTCCACTTCACTTGCATGGTCTGGACTCTATACCGACTCACCAGTAGTCTCACTATACACATAGGTACAGAACACTTTGTTAATTTTATAAGCAACAGATTGTGTGACTACTTCTGTGAAATACCTTAGTTTGTTTACATAATATGATGCCGACGCTTTTTGTAAAAATATACACAGATCAGTGCCGTGTTCTGGCTTGAAACCAACCTGATTTACGATTCTAGACTCTAACCTACCGCTAAAATGAACAACAACGAAAACCCTAACCACGGTTAATCGCTTCAAGAAAATCACATGACTTCGAACCAACCAAGAACCATGCGCACAACAAAGCGAGAAACTTTGCGTGAAGAGCGGGGTAAGTCACCAACAGCAGCAATGATGGCGGAAGCTCACTTTGTAAAGGACGTTTTCTTTTTTACAGTAAAGAACCGTGACTTTCGCGGTGATATAATCAGGCTTGTCGCCCATGCCAAGGTTTTCGTTCTTGATGTCGGCGAGCGTTTTCCAGTTGGGGTTTGCTGCAAATGAAACAGTCCTCTGAGTAAAGGTGACTGTGCGAGAACAAAGCGAGTGTGGTTATTTGCCGCTTTACCACGACTTAAGCATAGAAATTATCCATAGCATCAATAACGTCGGACGTGCGAAGTGATCACTCCATCTCATTTTGTACGTAGCCGTTATAAAAAATAATGGCAAGGTAACGGCAACAGTAAAACTTCATTTTGTCGGAGGGGTTAAACACAAATACGCACCGCTACCACCGCCGGCTCCACTGGCATTGGTGAGGCTTTGTGTTGCTTGACTGCTGCCGCCTGTCTGGAACCTGCGATCGAAACACACATGTTAACAAAAGCAAAGCAGCTAGCTGGGCTTTACAGTAGAAACCACATCCGGGCATTTCAAAGTGCTTTCACAATGATCATAGGTTTGTGTGGTAAGCGCCGGACGTCAGATAATCATCCGCGATATGCTGCACATACCAGTGTTTCGGTCGACCACAGCAAGCAAGTTGAGCATAAAGCTTTTACACGGGAACACTGCTCAACCTTGGGTCCGAATCAGCGACGGATTTGGACATAACAATCTTTCGTAGACAAAATACCACGGTGAAAAATAATGCCATCATTATTATCGCAAGCTTGCTAGCGCCACCCATGAGCCAACACTTCTTGTGAACGGCGCAGATGACGTTTGGCTACGTCATTTACATTTGCCAGGTAACAAGTCTCACAAGCACAAAGCCGGAGGCTCATCCGAAACGAAGTAGTTATCTTACCACTGCTTCAGCTCGTACGCTTCAGGAATGTCAGGATTAATTTCCAACATCGTTGAGCTGACCGTGGAGAGGGAACAATTGGCAAAGTCCGACACCTTTGCTCCTTTCAAAGCTATTACAGGGTTGCCCGAACCGTCGAAGTTCTCCGCCTAACGAAGCATACAAGACCGTCACTGCCATGCATCTCCGAAAACAAACAAGGTTTTTATTGAATTTGACTGGAAATGACACGAAAGGGCTTGTTTTTAGGGGAGTTGTTACTTTTTGATGTGTTGGCATAACAATCTGCACATTTACTCAAAATGTACAGAAAATATTTTTAAGGTCATTTAATAATCAATTACTTTCAGACACAAGCATGTGAACATTCCCTGGAAAGATCTTTCAACTGGGGCTTATTTCAGGGAAATTGCTGGCATTACAACTATCCTGAAAAAAACTGCCGATCAACTGGTAAATCTTTGCTTTTGGATAAAAACGGTATCTTGTAACATTTCATTATCCTCCAATGTTAAAGATGGGAAATACGACAAAAGAGCTCGCGTTGAAACACGCGCGTTGCCCAGTGAAACAGCAATGTGTTATTATGCTCGTTTCGTCCAGACATTGGGAACCTCGAGACTGCAGGCTCATTAGAGTTCGCGAAGAACTATTAGTGAGTCCGCATTCTCGAACTTCACGGAAGAAACTGAAGAGCAATCATTCCCAAGACAAGAGTTTTTGGAGAAACGTCAGTCGTGAAATGTTTCAAGCACTTCACTCTAGTGGTGCAATCGGAGTCCGAAAAGCCTTTGGCGCCACGCAAGCTTGCAAGATAGAGAGGCTTGAACTCAGTTCACGAGAAACAATTTCGATGCACGTAAGAAACCGCTCGACTAAAGCCTTTTTTTCATAGAATGCAAACCTGGAGAAGTAATATGGCATGGAAGTAGTTCAAAGCTGGTTTTTCAACCGCCAACAAACAGTTACCTCGTTTCCCCACAACGTGACGCGAATCTCTGCGCCGGACTGGTCGACCAACATGAACTTGCGGACTTTGGCTTCGCGGTTCTGGCTCCTGATCATGATCGTGCTCAGATCGTCCACCGACTTCACGACTCCGATCACGTCTTCGACAACAACACGACACGTGAAGACGAACAGCACGGGATGGAACTCGGGGAGGAAAAGTTACACTGGCTGAATACGTCAGTGCGGCCAAGTCACTGCCACGTTGCTTTTCCGGAAATGCTGAAAAAACACCTATGTGTCGGCGCTGTTTAACACGCAGCACCCCTCATTTTACATGGAAAATGTCCCCCGCCCCCAAACAAATGTTTGTTTCTGCCAGGGGTGCAAGGCCGTGACGTCCTTCTCTGTTTAAGAGAATTTAAGATGTTTACAGCAGGATCCGCCCGCAACGCTGTTTACAAATCAAACTGATTCCTTGGCGAAAAAGCGCGCTCTTTTCAACAAGTGTTGTCTAGAAAGCCGTAGTTTCCCCAGATAAAATGCTCAGATCCTTATTTTAACGACAGCTCAAGCAAAGAGCAACTTCAGCGCCGTTCTGCGCACTTACAGTAACTGTATCTCCATACATATTGCATACCGTATATATTCGATTGTAAGCCGCGGCTTACACTGTTTTTTTTATCATTTTGTGCGGCTTATAATCGAGGGTGGCTTATATTTTTTATTTCTTTACTTTATCGAAAGGTACAGATAACGCTCAGTCTTTCCTTTGCTACGTTTTGTCGCCCAAGCTCTTTTTCGCCTTCTATTCTCTTCAGCATCACGTGCACACTCCGTCACCAGGTATGAACAGAAGGCAGTTGTAGTGGCTAAGCATCATCACCAGGGTTGCCAGTTCAACGCGAAACGTGGTAGTACGCGAAAGTATCTCAGAAGCTTAGGTAACCTATGTTCAAATGCGGCTTACATCAATTTTTTAACACCATTTCGTGCGGCTTGTAATCAAGGACGACTAACAATCGAGTAAATACGGTAATTTTTCGGGAGCCCGTTAGATGGGTTGGTTGTTCACGAAGCGTTATTCACTGGTTTGCTTCAGCTTTTTACCCGCAGTTGGTCACAAGTCCTAGAAGGTGCAGGGTATTTTCATAGAACTAAAATCACACACCGCTTGGTTCCATACAGCGTTAGCACTAGCAGACATAAATCTAGTTTAGTTTCAGAGACTGCACTAGGATGTCCAGTAAGCAGAGTTCCAACTCCTGGACATAAGTAGCTGCACGTTTTAACACGTTGTCCATTCGTCACTTGGTTGTTTTCAAGAATCAGGGGCCGCTTTCACTTCCTACCGTCAATTGCACCGCAAACGAAATTTTGTTCCTCTGCGAGTGTAATAACACACAGACCAACAAAATCACAAACCCGGGACTGTCATGGCGCTGAAGTTTGAAGATGGGCTGTGCAAAAACTTTCTTAAATGTCATAAACATGTTCATTAATAAACTGGACCATTCCGCTCATCAGCAAACGTTAGTCCCTGCACCTACTCGGAAAAAATGATGAGAGCAAGGTATGGCTAGCAGCTTACCTACAAGGCCATTGATATTTTCTACTAATGTCGAGATTTTCTTGAACTTGTATTGAACTTTCGGGACCGATCCACCTTCGTCCTTCGCGCATGGAATAACTGATGAATCACGTCGCAAAGTAACTTCATAATCATGCGTCGTATTATTGTATTGGGGATTGGCAGGCTTCAGTGTTGCGTTCGAAATGTAATATACCTGTTTATCAAATAAACGTTACACAGATGTGCAAGTCGAAGCTGGTAAAGTCACAAAAAATGCATCACAAAAAAACGCAAAATTTATTCCTATACCCAAACAACATTTCTTAACTTCAGTCAGTCAGCGATTAATCGTTACCGATTTGATCTTAAGGAAACAATGAGCTGAATTCCGACATGAGAACAAAACGGTTCTCTCAACCAAAGCTTTGTTACTTGACCCTTTAAAAAATTTCCAAATTTAAGAATGTACCACACAGCCTTAATGCCCTCGTCTGCACAGGGGTGATCTTAAGCAACTTTTACACCACATACTTCTCGTCTGAGGAAACACGTAATGTGTTCATAGAAATCGCCAACAGCACAGGCTTACTTTGCCGACTTCAATCATGTCGAAGAATTTGTCTGCCTCTTCCTTGAAGCATGTTACCCTCACATCTCCAGAATCATCGAGAACTGTGAAGTTAAATAGCTTTCCCTCCCCGCGCGCGTTCTTCCATTCTCTCATTGCACTCTTTTGCGTTACACGCGCTTTGATTGACCACCTGAAAAGAATTACGGGCTATATTGATATACCACATCACACCATCCACAACGAATGGCGCACACGAACTGTTTTCTTGTTTGTGCAACACTGAACAGTGAACACTGTGTCCTGGAGGACCGTGTATTCACTGAACGTTTAAGATAAGTGAAGGGAAGACACGAGTTAGAGATATCGTTTTCAAAAAAATATACAGTACATGCAACGTACTTGTTCTGGTAGGGCGTCAAACTGACAATAGGCATGACTCGCATTGGCGTTCCGCCAGGTGTCACTGGAGCTTGGTCACTGCCGAACGGCAGTTTGCCTGTTGGCTTCGGGCTGTACATTGAAGGCTGAGGAAGACGACTGTGGTCTGGAGCACCAGGGCGAAGGTTTTCATTCTGGGACTTGGCTTGAACCCCGCCTGTAGCTCCAGCAGCTGCAAATCAGGCAAATGATCTCGTTTACTGACATACACGTCTGCTATGTCCAATTAAATAACTTAAACATTACTTCAACATTAGGTTAAAATTCCCTGCGTCGTGATATCTACATAGTGATAAAGGCCAGCAAAACTTGTGAAAACCACCAAAAAACTACCGTGGTGTGATTTTCTTTAAAAAAGTTTTCGATTAAGTGAAGATGGATGTTACAATGCGACAATGCATTTGCGAACACTTGGTGCGTCTGGCCCTAATTTCTTAGCAAACATACTTATCGCAGTAAAAAGGAAGTACCGTTCATTGAATTTCAATTTTCAACAGTAATTAAGCATGTTGACCCTTTCCCGCAAACTGACACGACCGTGCTGTCATCGACTCGAAAAGACTGTACTCGAAAATTTAAGACTAGTGAAAAGATGCGACTACATACTATAATCGAAAGTTTGACGTGATGAAACCAAAACATGAGCGATTTCACGCAAATAACCAAAAAAATAATGAAAGGAGACAACACCTTGCTGGGCTTGGGCAAACGGAATGGGATCCCCGATTCTTCCACCAACATCTGAAGCACTTTTTAAAATTTCCATGTTCAGACAGATGATTATTCGTCTGTAATAACAACAAGAACCTGGTGGATTTGCTCGGAAATCAGTCATAAGTACGGGATCTTGAACAAGAACAACCAAGACATTTATTTCACCGGCAACGCTGCAAGCCGAACAACTAAAATCAGGGTCATTCATAATCGCAAAATTGTAAGAAATGGGATCATTCACCTGGAACGAAAGACGATGAGGCTCTCATTTCTACACTTGGAAAACCAGCTTAACTTTTAACCAGATCACTATCAACATAATTTTGGACAGTAATATCAAGCCTTTATGGGCTTGAGTCGGGTGTTTTTATAACGCAGCCCAGAAGCCATCAAACTGTTCTAAAAGCTGCACTCGCAAAAAGAAAAAGTTAAAATTAGGGTATCAATAAAACGTAGAGGCTTCGTTTATGTAGCCAAAGACATAAATCAGACTGACGTAGCACCAACAAACCATAACTAGGTACAAGCCACAAAACTGAGTTATTACTAAGTTGAAAGAACTCAAAATTGTTTTGACATTTGCTTCAATGGCGATGAAAAGTTTGGGAGAAAAATAAAACAGAATAAAAACTGGAGCACTTCTGCTTCTTGTGCAATACAAATTTCTTGAAGGACGAAATTATTGTAGACTGGTATTACAGACCCTTAGAGAAAATTTGTCGAATCATACACCGCATTATAGTAAGCATGCTTTTCATTCTTCTCAAAAACATTAATTAAACTATTTAGGGAACATAACATACGAGATGATTGATTGGTTGTCTGCCGAATAAACTTTATTAACCTCATTCCCAATCTTAGAGGGATATTTGGTCCGAACCAGTTTGCTCAATCTGCATTGAGGTTAGTAGTTACAAGATGTAGTCATCAGTATGAATGCAGGTTTCGAAACAACTTAACTATCACACCTTCAAATATGTAAAAGCGATCTCTGCCCTAACGTGAATTATGGAATGTGTTCCCAATTTACACAGTAACAACAACCTATTGTCCAGCGAGCTGTATACAGGGCCGGCCTTAGCAAGTGCGGGACCCGATTGGAAGCAATTTTGCGGGACCCCACTCAGTGGCGTGAGCAGAAATTTTTGAGGAGGGGCATCAAGTCATAATCGTAGAAATCATGAGCGATGTGAAAGAGCGAGGCTCGAAAAGGGTAATGGCAAACTAGGGTGTCTTGGGGAATGCCACTAAGTTTCACCTCTCCGAAAGAGATTTTCCGTGTTCGTTCGACGGACATGTCCATAACACCCAATAAATCCATGAGTTGCTACACTCAATACCTCCTCTCTGGCCAGGTACCTACCGTGGAATGCNGAAAGCCAANTGACCATCGAAATTAGCAAGAGGCCAGCACGTATAAGATATAACAGCTTAGCNACAAAACATCAATAAACGAAAAAATGTTACAACAGGTCATCACACAAAAACTACAGTGCGACCTTGTATTATAATGGTGCACAATAACTTGCTAAGGCCGGCCCTGACCACCTGGAAAAATACACTCTATTGCCCCCCTGAAAAACGCTTTTTCCGATTCCCAAGCTCGTTTTGTGTGTAGATCAGGTTCTCAAACTTTTTTGCGCATGTCCCACTATCCATCAAATACATCATTTCACGACACCTCATCCATGTTGGTGTAATAATACAATTGCACAAATAAGACCATGGTTTTCAGTTTTCTATGGACCAAATCATATTGGAGTCAGAGCTCGAGCCAAAAACTTTAGATGCATGGAGAAAGAGCCGGAGCTTTGAAATTTCAGTTCCGGCTCCACAGCCCTGCTTTAGACTATTGTAGCCTACGATACAAAAATGCATTTGCCAAGAGCAACTTATTTTTCGTCTTTGAGCATTAGCTATGTCCTTCATAATTTTGTCCAAGTATAAGCTTCAGCTAATTTCGGATTCAATGGACAAAATCGCCAAACTATTTCGGCGCTATTGCTGGATTAATGATCTCCAATAGGTTTTAATTACTTTCAGCTTAGAAAACTCTTTCTGGGATGGTCAATTTTAAATCCTGAAAGCAATAAACAAATTACGAGGGAAAATGCATAACGCTATTAAGACCGAATAAGCAGGACACATTGCAATTACAAGCTACAATTAACTTTCACAACACAAGTGGCAGTAACTGTTGAAACAGCAATAACCTGCTAGTTATAAATACTTCCAACTGAAACAGAAAATAGCTTCAAGACATAAACCCTCTCTGTCTTGACTAGCTGCTACTAAACAGACTAGACTACACATCGAAATCAGTGACCACTGTTACGATTCCAGAACGAATTACGATGAATGAGGATGTTACAATACCATGCAGTTCACTTTGATTGATTTTCGTTGGTAATGGGCCCTACGCTTAAAAAACCGTGGGTCCCACATAAGCTTGCATAGTGCGGGGCCCGATTGGAAGCAATCGGTCCAATCGGCTGAAAGCCGACCCTGGCTGTATATATACATTTTTTACCCAAGCTAAAGAAAGGTAAACATAAACAACAAAAAAAAATTTGGATTAACATAGTTTTGAGGCTGAAACTGACAAGTGATGCATGTTAATCACAAGCATGGCAAGATCTTTGAAATAAAAATCATATATCTAAGTGCAAATTTGCGTTACAGCTACTTTCATGTTCATAACTGTAAGGAAGTGAAAACACTTACTTTGTACCCTGTAACATTGACGATTGGTAATTAGTGAGACGAAAAACAGTATGTTGTTGAAGCTGTCCACTTGTAACCAAGTCATTCAACTGTGATGCCAACATTGAAGCTGTAAGGTACAACATTAAAAGTGACTTAATATTAAAGCTAGATAAGACCAAATGGCTAACGGCAGGGTTCCCACGCATGTTCAAAAAACATTTTCCGCTCTTTTCAAAACTAACTGAAATATATCTTCATTTTTCCAAAATTTTATTAATAAAACATCTGCAGAACTGTCACCAGCGACAAAAAACAAAATTTGAATGAACAAATGGCTGAATTTGGAATTTCCATACTCTGTGTACATTTAGGCCAAATTTAATACTTCTTCACGTTCTTCAAAACTGATTTAAAAATTATTTAATACTGGGACATTCCATTAGAATTCAACAAATAAGTGTAACCCATACTCTCATATTTTCATTATTTTCAGATATGTTATTCTCTGCAAAAATCTAAGAAAAAAATTCGAATTTGGTTAAACGGTTTCTGAGTTATGTTTTTTTAAATTTTGGTCACCACGAGGTGGCGCAGAGTGCTTCAAAAAATAAAATGTTGTTTCTTTTGATCCACTTATGCTAGAGATGTGATCAAAGGGTAAAGTCCACCATTTCAGGACATGCTGATTTCAAATAGGTTATTTTTGTGTAATATTATCAGAAAACATTATAGCCATTAAAAAAAAAATTTAGAAGCCATATAAACATGTCCAAAAACCTGCGTCTGAATTGTTTTTTCAAAAAAATTTTTTTGTGATGAAGTATGAATAGTCCATTATTCAAAAAACTTGATACCTAAGATAGGTTTTTTAAACAAACTTTTCTAACTTAGATTGAATGAAACTATGTGTTTTGCTATTGAGCATTTCACCCCCATTAATTTGCATTTGTAAGTGAAGAGATGTCTTAATCACACAGCCTGGTGATGTGATGATAATCTGTATGCAGCAGCCAACATACTAGTTGCAATTGCATATTTTTACAGGCAAAATATGATCAAAGTCTACTGTTTCACATTAAAAAGACATAGTTTAGCCATTTAGAAAAACAACACCTTGCTTTATTAACAAAGAAAATATCTAATGCAGGTTGAGCAAATCACTGACCATTTTAAGACAATGCCCTTTGTTCAGCACAACAAAATGTATTTTGAACTCATTTATTATTGAATTAGAATAGGTCAGCTCAAATCAGATTTAAAGTGCTGCAGCAGTTTATTACCTACTGTTTAGAAGTGGTTAGCAACAGACATGGGGTAATCATAATCAATTGAATTGACCAAAACTGAAATGTAATCGTAATCGATTACATTGCCAATTTAATTGTAATCGACAATTACGTTCGCGATTAAACTTGGATATCTTCACCCTACATCACTGTGCGCCGAACTGCGGTTGTGGTGGCTGGGTTTCTTCCTTTATCATCGTTTGTTGCGGTTATGTTTCTGTGGAGGCTATTTCCTCATCTGTGTGCGTTAAATCCAGATAGTCCAGCGGCAAGCACAGCGCTTGTAGCCAATTCTCGCTTTGTTGCAGCTAGCCTTCCTGTTGGCCGCCAGATGTAACGTAGCGAGTCTAGTGAGAGGTAGCAATCAAAAGATGAGCTTTACTTAAAAACGGGTTGACACTTCAGCAACATAATAGCGGGACATTACGAGGAGAGGTGTTGGTTTTATTTATATATAATCAGAGTGAACTTATGAATGTAAGTGCTGGAATAGGCTATGGACATAATTAGTACAGTAATTTATATGCAGTAAATTGATTTTTTTTCAGAGGGATAAAGTATGTCAATCCAAGTCAAAAGTATTTTTTCCACAACGCAGATAACTAGCCTGTCATCCGTGATCCACCAGATACTGCTGAAACTAAACGAAACCAGTGAGGTTTTGTTGACCATTGACGTTTGGTCCAATAGACAGATGCGTAGCTATACTGGCGTCACTGTTCATTTCATTTCAAATTAAAAGCTGCACAATGCTGTGCTGGCTTGCAGACGATCGTTACCCGCACTTAGAAGAAACAGCTAGCAATTTTGAAATTATAAACAAACGAATTTTCAGCGTTACTGGACGAATATTCAAGCTTGATAAATGTCGTTTGACTGTTAAAGGTTCGAAGTCTTGATGTTTATTAACTGTAACGAAAATTTTAAACATTGGTCATTTTTGTTTAATTAATATTTGAAGTGTTTGTTGCAGATGAGTATCTGAACAGAAGGATGAGGGACGATATGACTCCCCTGGTTAGCTAAATGTAAAAACCAGACCTCCACTTAACTTATATTTCGGTTTTAGTATTCTTTTGGTTTTCAGTAGGTTGTCATATTTTTGCGTTTTTTGGAGATTTTCCGTTGATTTGGGGTTTTAGTATAGCCACCCACACCCAGATTCACCATTATTTCTCAAGTCTTTTTTTCTGAGTGGTGACTTGTAGGTCACCTACAGAGGCCAGTTGGCTTCTTTCAGCTAAGTTTCCCCTCTAGCTCTAACCTCTATTTACGCCACTGGTTTGTTGGCTGCAAGAACATCTCATTAAACAATTGTAATTTTTTTCCAGTGCTTGATCCTTACAGATTAGTAATTTCGTATATTGCATTCATTAATATCATTCGTTGTCTGACAATACTTCAATCAAACCATGCAAATGGCGTTTGTTTTCGTTCTGAAGATGTTTTAAGACAAACATAATAGTGATCACTTTCAGTGTAATCAATTACATTGTGATTTTGTTTATTCGTAATCGAGCAAGTGGCAAGTAATTGTAATTGATTATATTTGTGCTGCAATCGCCCCATGTCTGGTTAGCAAACTTAACAACAATGAAGTATAGGTCAGCTAAGTTTTTCGTATTTCAAGTTTTGCTGTAAATTGTTGCAATATATGCTTCACATCTTTTCTTGGTCATTCTATGAAAATCAAAGATTGCTTCATTGGAAAAAGAACTGGAAACAAGTGTCATTTAAGGTGGTATAACCAGAAGCATGGTTTGAAAGCTTTAACTGGCTTTATTGCAGAGGAGATGGAACTGGTGAAATGGAGGGCTCAGATTATGTTGAGGATAAAGATTCATCATTGATAAATAGTTGGTTTCTCAGATTAATGTTGAGGATAAAGATTCATCATTGATAAATAGTTAGTTTCATCACTTCTGTTATTTGCTGAAACAGTACTCCACAACTGGTGGTTTTAGATGTAGCAACATTTTTGGCATGTTGCCTACAGCTGAGGTTCCTCACTTCCAAAAATATGAATTCCATCAGATATGACAAGCCGAATCCTTTGCTGTCCAGTGCTTGCTATAGTTTTTGTCCCTAAGCACTGGAGGATAGGGTTGGGAGGAGATTCACCATTCATCAATGCCTGAAACACAACATGAAATAACGATAAACAACTGCCTATTTCTGTTGCATAACACACTATGATTGATCAAACTGAATTGAAAAGTATGCCACAATAAAGTCCAAAACAGATTCATGACACAGGAATATAGCTACATGATGTTTTGACAAAAGACTGATGGTGAACAAGCAGCAAAATAAGATACTGCTGGAGTGTTAATTGCTGTCTCTGGTTTGTTCTACACCAAATTGTCATGTTGCCAAATAGATGTATCAATCAACTGTCGTCTAGATGGGTTTGTTGTAGGTAAATTGACCATGGATGCCCCATGAAAGCTTCCACACACAACTTAGCCAACAGCCCCATTAACAAAACATTGCTTTGACCACATATCTGCAAACTTAATTTAAATTTAATCAGGAACTATTGCACTAACATTAATTTATCTGGCACATAATCACTGTTGGTGTAAACAGTGATTTATAAAATTGTCTACAAAACTGCAAATGATAAAAAAGTTTTCCCGAGACAACTAGATTTGAGGTAATTAATTGCTGCAAAATAAACAACATCAATGCTGTTTCAATTCAGGATACCCGAGCATTATTAAAAAGCTGACACACCACAAGGGCAGAACTGACTTATATCACTATTGTCTAGCAAATGCAACATTCCTTCTAGCCTAAGAAGATCAATACTGCAATGAACATGTTTGACTTTTTACTGCACTGACATTTTGTCATGTTATGAAATTAATATTGTCTTAATGTCATCACTAGGGCAAGTTTTTGTTGCAGTAAAAAAGTGAGAAAGTTGCATTTATTTTCAACGAAAGTTGCATTTATGCACAGGAAGTTGCATTTATGCGCACATTTGACTGCGAAAGACTTGACACAACCTATTTTCGTTTGCATGGACTTGGCCAAAAGCCAAGATTTTCCGCTCTTCC
>JGI24021J15306_10007790_pt1 | contig 13090 bp, 13 predicted proteins | sample Ectturendosymbi1_FD_15306 | JGI IMG/M metagenome (IMG submission 15306) | reverse complement strand
TTTTCTAAATTGAAGTTTTGTATGAACAAGCTTTGCTCTCAGCTGACTGAAGGTCACCTAATGACATTTCATTGGCGAACTCCTCATCAATGGAACCTTATAGTACATCTCCAAGTGCATGCAACATCATGTCTCCCATTGATCGTATGGCATTTTTTAGCAAAACAAATCCAACAAATCCAAATCCAACAAATCCATGTTCTTCCGGCTTAGTGTGTCTTCTTGAACCTCTGAAATGGCCTGGAAGTCCAAAATGTTTGCCGACCCGTGACTAATACCTGCTTGGCACGTTTTTTGCGTAACGCATGTTTTCCTAGTGGTAGCTTGCTTCCTGCCATATGTGCACGTTTTGACAAGTTGAAGAAGATTTCCAGTACCAGTTGCGTTTTCATAGGAAAAATTGCAAACGATATAACCTAAGCGACTAATACTAAGCAGATCGTGCGACACTACTTCAAGCTTGTTTGCAGTTACTTTTGCAATTGGTAGCGCAGACTGTGCAGCGATCTTTTTACTTGGAATTGAGTTTGTTGCTCGAACCCACTGCCTTCAGCGCCACTCATTCGAAAAAACTGAACCGCTGTTTGTGATGTAACCTGACGCGACGGTGTGCGTGACTGACAATGTTTGGATCCGAACTGCTAAATATGGATGTATTTTTTGTCTGCCAAAGAGCCAACGGTCTCAAACCAATATAAACATTTGTACAAGCAATTCAATCATGTTTTCATTCCACTCTTTAGAAAATTATGACAATGTTGTTTGCTTAAATTTCTTTTGTTGCAAGGTTTAAACTTAGGCCTTGGTTTGTCTTTGTTGAAATGGGAGTTGGTCGATTATTTGCACAGTACAGACTTGTGAAAAATTTTTTTTGTTTGAAAGTGTTACCTTATCGTTTATTCTTTTTCACAAAAACGTTATTTTCAAAACAATCAAAAAATATCAACGGCTGATGCGCTTTTAACGCAAGCTAAAGTAAACGCGTCACGACATTACAGGTATCGATCAGAAACGAACATTGTGCGGTACATGAAGCGACTCGAGAACAAGGACGTGTCGTTGGTGCATTCCATGATTCCACTCGGGTCCTGCACGATGAAGCTGAACGCCACTGCTGAAATGGAACCAATTACCTGGCGGGAGTTTTCCAACATTCACCCCTTCGTCCCCCTGGATCAGGCCAGAGGGTACTGCTGTTTTTTTGTGCAAGAAAAATGTCAATTTCGCTCGTGATATTTGGGCCAGATCTTACATGACTGTTGCTTACTTAGTTACCTGTAGACGTCGCTGGTTTCTTGCTATCGAACTTGATTTGGCAACTCTTGGCTTTGCACCAAAACGAACGTGAAGATGACTGTTGTATAACTGCGTCGAGCAGTCGCAAAACTTGGCTAAAGTTCGCTCCTACGTCGATGAGGTCACCTTTTGCCAATACAATCGGAGAAAAACGCTACGTAAAGAACCCAAGTTAGAAACTTGACCAGTCGTTTTGGGGAACTAGCACGAGTTTACCAGCGGCAGGTCCTCGTTATCACCGACTGCACATCTGTGTTTCAGCTACCAACAACTGTTTAAGGAGCTTGAAAGAGACTTATGCGAAATCACCGGTTACGACAGCATATGCTTTCAGCCAAACAGGTGAGGCGTGTGTTGCGACCTCCTAATGGTTTGAGGATAAGCCGTGTGGTTTCACGGTAATGCAGGATACGCTCAATAAGGAAACGCGTGGCGCTCGGCATCCGGTTAGATCAGGGCAATGCGTTTCGCTGTGTAAGCGTTTCGCCAATTGAGAGGAATGTGCCGCTTCTGGCGAATGCTGACTCGTGTGATCTCTGGTCCAGTAGTTTGAGTTTCTTTTCTTAACACCCCGCTACTTTTGGAACCCAAGGCCGAGTGAAAAGGTTAAATGGTTGGTTGCTTTTTTGCGAGGCAACTTTTCGCTTAACTGCCGACACTTACGTTTTGCGGTCAATCCAGTTAGTTGGTCCACGCTTTTTCGAGCGTTTTTATTGGCAGTCGTGGCTGGTTGGAGCCGCGTAAGATTCACGTAACGGGGGTTGTTGCGCGTGGAAGTGTTTGCGCAGTTTTCAATTCTATTTTATAAGAAATTACGATACATGCCCTTCTTTCACTGATTATGAAATGATAACAGGCAAAGACATGCTCGCGGCTTAGCTAGGATTGCATGAGGCGACCACGGTGCTTGTCACGTGACATGTCACGCAGCATGCAAGAAAGCAAATCGCCGCACAGGGAATCACGAGTTGTAGAATTGGAAATGGCCGTTTGATGAAATGGCGGTGCGTTCACAGAAGCTGTGGCTTATAAAGTCAGCCCTAGACCCGAAACAAACGCTTTCGCTGTAAGCGTAAGCTTCGCTCCTGAAAGTTTAGAGTCTAAACTTTGTTGGGGAGGTGCAAGCCAGCCGAAACAATTCGATGCAGTCGCTGAATCCCTGCTTTTTGCAATGGTTTCGTGAATTAAAAACGCAACAGCCAGTGATTTAAATTTGATCGCATTGTATATTTCGAAAAGCAGCTGTTTTCAACGTCAGCGAAATTCCATTAAATGAATCTAGTTGCTTCTGCGACTTGGCAAGAGTTCTAAGTGTTGCTCTGTGTTGTAAATCTAATAGATAATTTGAAAACTAAATAACGGTATTGATAAAGGTTTTCAACCTTTGCAAACATCAATAGAACAAACAAATAAGACAAAAGATGCGGCTCTTGTGAAAGAAATCGTTCTACGTTTTCACCGAAATGTTGTTAACAGCGGTGCTCAGGGGGAGTTCGCCGGCCTGGCCGCCATCAGGGCGTACCTGCAGTCGAAAGGAGAAAACCAGCGGACGGTTTGCCTGATCCCGACCTCGGCCCATGGGACCAACCCCGCCTCGGCCCAGATGTGCGGCATGCGCGTCGTGCCTGTGAAAGTGGACAAGAACGGCTCAGTGGACATAAACGATCTACAGTCGTTGGTGCGCATCTTCTGATGATTGTGGTGTCGCTTTTGCAAAAGTGGAACCTACAATCAGACTTGTTCGTCGTCTCACGACAGCAATCATGTTTGTAGTTGTATTGCTTGTAGACTCTTTTTTCTAATGCCATTGCTGTTTCTTGTGGCTGATCCTCTCTGTTCGACCTTCGGTTCAAAACGTGTAAATGTGTGTGAAACTGTGTATGAAGCCACCATTTCTGCGTTTTCTCACTTTTTGGCACAAAGTCATGTTTTTGAGCAATGTATGTTCCCGGATGAAGCAGACTAACGCTTGTTTCGCGTGCAGGCCACTAAGTACGCTGACAAGCTGGCGGCCATCATGCTCACGTATCCTTCAACGAACGGCGTCTTCGAAGAGGATATCCACGAGACGTGCGATCTTATCCATGAGCTGGGAGGACAGGTTTACATCGACGGGGCGAACATGAACGCGCAGGTAAACGAGCTTGCACGCGATTGCACAGTATTGTGGGACTCCGGCGTCGTGGCAGATATTCCATACTTTCTTGACGTCCTTGCTTGATCACGCGTTGTCTTTCAGGGTCACAAAAAACCATTGTTCAGACTTTAATCTATAGAATGGAAATGTCAATAGAATAATAATATTTTAGCACCGCAGGCGCTTAAAGTTAAGGCAACCTTTTGTTGGCGAAAGTCCCTCAGTTATCATTTAACGCGATCACTTCACTTCTCCTTTCACTTAGCTTCATACAACCTTAACCGGTGTTGAATTTTGATATGTCAATGCTGTTTTTGTGAACCAGGTTGGACTCTGCCGGCCCGGCGATTACGGATCCGACGTTTCGCACTTGAACTTACACAAAACATTTTGCATACCCCACGGCGGTGGTGGGCCCGGAATGGGCCCAATCGGCGTTAAGAAGCATCTTGTGCCATTCTTGCCTACGCACCCTGTTGTACCTCCGATGGAGTGCCTAAATCCTGACGCCAGACCCCTCGGTGTTGTGAGTGCTGCCCCTTGGGGTTCGGCTTGCATCTTGCCTATATCATGGGCATACATAAAGGTGACGATTTGTATCATCTTTTTTGTTGGTTGATATTTCTGATAAGTTTCTAGTACATCTAAAAATTTCACTGCATGATTTGTTATAAAGAGGAGATTTTTAGTTCTATAGAACTGCGGCTGTGACAAGATAGAGCGCAACACATTGTTTAGCTGTGTTTGGTAGTTCTTGCATGGTGGTTTCCATTGTCCGATGAATTTCTGATTTTACTGTATTTCTGATTAGATGATGGGCGCAGAAGGTTTAACAGACGCCTCGAAAGTTGCTATTTTGAACGCGAATTACATGGCTGAGAAATTAAAGAATCACTACAAGGTGAGCACACACCTTACGTTCTTTTGTACCTCAAATTTTTTTAGAGGTGTGTTAAAAACGGTTTTGAGCGCATCGTAAGGCCCGCTGGTATGTTAATTTTATCGTTTCAATAATTGATTGTAGATTCCGTTCCCATCCACACGTAAAATTTGTTTGTACACACCTTGGAAAATTTGAATATTACCTTCATTTAAGTTATAAATTTCCCACTGCAGTATGATAACGTTTGGTGAAAGGAAACTTGAGCGCGATATTCACCACGAAGAAGAAAAAATTCGTCAAGCTCGCCTGTTTTTCTGCTCCTGTATAAATAAGAGATATAGCTTTAGTTAGAAAACGTGGGTAAACTGCTCTTGCGTGTTGTGGCAAAACTTTTGCCCTTTGCTAAAGCCAAACCGAACTTCAAAGGTTCTTTTCCGCGGCAAGTTCGGGTTCAACGCACACGAGTTCATCATCGACACGAGCGTTTTCAAAGCAACAACCAACGTCGAATGCGCCGACATCGCCAAACGATTGCAGGTCAACTTGGTGTGCCATCGCTGCTCGTGCGAAAAGTTGGCTTGAAACTAAGTGCTTCCTGTATTGGACGTGCAACGCATATCGCTTTTGTTGTAGCCGGTGTGTGAACGGCTGGCGCAGTTTCCAGCACCGCTGGAAGTATTGTGAGGGTTGAATAACGGGTTTATAAGTTCAGTTCTGTCATACTTGGCTGCGTAGATCGCTCACGCTGCAATGGCACACGCTGTCAGTGTTAAGCGGGACACCGCTCGGGAGTACGGTTTCCGCATGGAGCGCTCTTGCGTCTCCGCAACGCGTGGTGCAAAGGGCCACCTGCAAACCGTGTCAGCATCGCAAGACGCCGCAGATGTTGTGCTTTCAGGATTACGGGTTCCACGCACCGACGATGTCGTGGCCGGTGCAGAACACACTCATGATCGAACCGACTGAAAGCGAGGACAAGGACGAGCTGGACCGCTTCTGCGACTCGCTCATAGGTCAGCGTCGCACATCGTTCGTTGTTAGATTTGTGTTTGTCTGGTTTTGTCCTTCATGCGTCAATCTTGCGCGAGCTGTATTTTAGAAAAGTGTAAACAATTCGTGTTGTTGGTTTTTTTGGGGACCGATATGCATGTACTTTACCAGAAGAAAAAGAAGTTGGTACCATATCCGTTTTGCACTTTTTTTAANGCACGTTGCATNGTTCAAGGAAGTTGGGCGCCTAACTTGAAAACGAAGTGTGTATGAAACAAGAGATATTTGCGGCGATTGAAAGTCAAAGGGGGCGACGCACCGCATAAAACAAGGGTCTGAAACCCACATTGCTCCGAGGGCCAAATGAGGACTTGGGGGGGGGCGTGACGCTGACGCACTGCGAAAGGTGTCGTGAGTTGCAGATAAATCGTTTGTTTGCCTCTACACTCGTTTGAAAGGGATTTGTTCACTCGCTGGCCGAGCACTTTTAAACACCGGTGAATAAACTAAATAACTTTTGTCCCAAAAAGCATCGCGGGCCAAATGCGACCCGATGGCCGCGTGTTTGAGACCCCTGGCCGAGAAGGTTCCAGGAAATAACTAATCTGGCACGCCTTTTGAAGGCAATGCATTTCAGTTAAAAAAACTACCCAGTCAGTGTAAGTTGAACCAATGGCTTGAACAGCACTGGTGAAGATCGGGTCTGATTTTACGTTGCAGCAATTCGACAAGAAATCGATGACATCGAGGCAGGCAAGTTGGATCGCGAAATCAACCCTTTGAAAATGGCACCCCACACGCTGGAGTGCATCAGCGCTGACGAGTGGACGAGACCGTATTCGCGAACGCAAGCGGCGTACCCCTTGGTAAGTACCAGCATGCGTAAATGTCACTTGAAAAACTGAAATGCCGCGTTGATTCCTACGTACTTCCACCGTGGTGAGTTAATCTTTTCGAACCTTTTTTCTTCACAGCCTCACGTTCAGCCTGAACTGAAAGTGTGGCCGACTGTCGGAAGAATCGACGACGTGTACGGCGACCAGAATCTCGTTTGTACTTGCCCGCCAGTCGACGCCTACGCGGATGACGAGGGGCAGTCCTAGAACGAAGGCGCTGCGTTTTACTTTTTCTGCTTCTTCACTTGGTGGCGGGTGGTGTCCTGCTGTACGATCATCGCTTTTTACCTAACTAGGTTGTGTTGTTCGGCGTGTATTGCCATTCTCTCAGTGTACAGTAGTAGTAACATTTCATTCGTAACAATTCTTTTTTTCGAAACGCGCACTTTTTACTGACGGTCTGGGAGGTGCTGGATGTCGATTATCGCAGCAAGCTATCAAGTACTTGTTACAATCCAGTGATGTCCGCATGTGCTTCACGAAAATCAATGAAGGAAGAATAAAACATCTTTATTGCAATTAAGCGCTTGATTTGGAGTATCACAAGAAGGGGGACAGTGCGGGAACGCGTCCACAAAACTAACCGTTTTCAACAGCACTTAATTGCACACTACAAACGAAAAGATGACAAAAGTGTGAGAACGTTGTTCCCACGCCACTGGACTGCTGGTCACAACGTTACGACGAAAGTGGCAAACTGGAAAGGCTTCAGTTCAAGAAGGAAGGATCGTCCGTCATCGCATATTGCTTGTTTAGATGTAAGGTCCTCCATGATGTTACATCTACGAAACAACAACAACAATCTCGTAAGCAATGACTTGGGCCATTTTATTTTTTCTGTGCTTCAGGAAGCTATGAAACGAATTTTAAAACAAAAATCGTTATGTTTGATATCTCTACGTCTATGCTGCACCCTGCGAATGTTGGCAAAGACGTAGGTGAACGAACCATGTGATTTGGTTCACCTACGTCATTATAAGCTTCAACAAACCGTTTGGGGCTCCATCTCTTATGCCTTAATGCTTCCTTGTACAGTAGTTGTATACAGGCCCATAACCAGCTTGGGACACCAGGCGGGGCGAAGAGTTTTCTGAGAAGGGCCCAAATTTTTTAAATTATGTCCAACACATGTTTCCCGGGGAGGCGAAGCCTCCTCTGCGCCCCCCCTGGTTACGGGCCTAGTTGTATATTCTAGCTCAAACCTATTTTGTTTGGTCATATAAAGTCATGTTTTATGAAATGAAAACTAAGTCGTATCAACTTTTATAGGTCATGAAAAATGGTCCTAGCAATGACTTCTCAGATTTCTCACCTGCAAACGTCGCGTATTGACACTGCAAATCTGATCCTGGTGTTCTTGACCGTGCTGCCAAATGCTTCATACACCCGTAGTATGAAAGAATTCCTGCAAGTTCAATTAAATATGATTGTTAAGGCGGTAAACGATGCAAAATGGCAGCGCGCAAAACATCCTGGCAGGACGTATTGTTCTTGCAGGTGACACTGACAAGAACGGACGTGTAAGAGATTGGGAAACATGTTCACAACTGGCCACAATAAACACCATACTTCACTCTTAGAGAAAAGAAACAAGTGAATAAAAGGAACCGTACTTGTGATATTCAGATCTTTTTAAAGTTTCAACAATGACAGCTTCACTTGACACAGTGACGAAAGTCTTTGGCCCGCCTTGCGCACACTTCGCAATGTGCAGGGGGTAGTTCAACTGATACGCTTGCTGTATGACTCCGGATGACTGGAATGTACCTGAGGAAATTTCAACGCATCTCGTTTAAGGCAAAAGCCAAACGATACGGTTTGAAACAGCTTTACGTTTTTGGCTACTATCATATACCAATGAATTTTTCGAGACTCGTCGAAGGTTAAACATGCAGAGTGATGGGCAAACACATGGTCACTAACAAACAAAAGTATCAGTTAGCCACAGGTGGAACCAGGGTCGCAGCCAGACCTTTTGGTTTCGGTTTGAGGTGGAAGGTAATCTTAAAAAAAAACTGTCTGCATGGCATTATGTGCAGTGTGATACAAACGCAGCACCATGGGTGGGTTATCAAAACACATTTTCATGATCTTTTTCACTATCAAAATTCGGAGTTGGTGTCATATTAATTTTATTTTGGGCACACGACATGGTATATAAAATAAAGCAAAAGCTTCCCTATAATCAAACGAAAATTCTGGGGTTACAGCCGCCTGGCGCTCCCAAATTTGCCCTTGGATAGCACACTTTCTTTGGCAATGTTGCGTTGTGCACAGCAGTTGACGCCAGAGGTATCTGCAGCTTTGGTTTATTTGGGGAGCTCAACCAGCCTGTAGCCTAGTGGTTATTGGCAGGTTTTCAGTTCGACTCCAGGCCAGGTTATACCATGGTCTTACACTGGGTTACTGTGGTCTTCTTGCCTGGCGCACGGTGTAACGAAAGCTGTAGGAGAAACTTTGAAGTTCGTTCGGGCATAAGAGTTGTAAACCCTATGTTAAGTCAAGTCCGTTCGTGGGGTTGAGACACAGGCAACACTGCCTAGGCGTCATTGTATGTGGTCTGGTACATTACTCCTACACATCATACGTTATTGTATACGTACTGTGCCTGCGTTTACATGTTCAACGACTCGACAAAAACATGATGAAACAGAGTACTATGCACAAGAGTCAGATTCAGGCGTTATTGACCGTACGTTCGGTAAGCACTTGCGAACGCCCCTGGTGACGACAAGCTTGTTTAAGGCAAGAAAGAATCACCTTTGTGAGGCATGACGGCGTAAGAGAAGACGTGTTCGCCCATATCTGCGTTGCCGTCGGGCGCTTTTGCCGATCGGAGCCTGTCAAGTACAAAAACTTTCTCAAGAAAACGCGCCCCAATGCGTTTTCACGTAAAAACCGGTGCAGCTTACAGAGAAAGTCTCATCACGTTGCCGAAAGCCGAGTAGCCGTACTTGCAGTCGTTCAACACCGCCACGCCCAGGTCGTGCTGGGACAGATCAGCCCACTTGTGTGCCCAGACCTCAAACCTGCGTGGAGAAAACGGTACGGAATGAAAGAATCTGTGTGCCGACGACACATTAACCAAAAGGAAATGTTACTTTGCCGTTTCCCAGGACGTGTTCTGATGTGTCGGCCGGTCAATGTGTCCCAGCTGTATTTCGTACGTTGCTCTGGGTGTGCGAACGTTCCACGGAAACTCGACTTTCAAGAACTTGTGGCTTTCGTGCCAGCTCACCTTCAACGCCCGAAAGAGCGTGAAAATACGACAAAAAAAATTAAGAAAAACCCTGACAAGCAGCCAAACAGGCGCTTGGTGGTGTACTGCAACGTGCCAAGGCGCACGTTTTGCCGTAAACAGTCGTTCTTACTATCAAGTAAACATACCGTGGCAGTCCAACACGTTCACACACATATGGAGGTGCGCTCCTTGCAAGTCAGTGTTAGCAGACTGTTGGTTGCGCCAGGTTTTAATCTCTATGGTTGGTAGACAGAGTGATGTGGGAGTAATAAAAAACGACAAAAAATATTTTTGGTAAAAATCAAATGACAATTTTTCCGAAAAAAATGAGACACAAAAATTTTTCCGTAAAAAATTAAAAATTAAACAAAAAAATTTCCGTAAAAAGTAAGAGATTTCTGTCATGGAAATGTCATACAGGTTTCACGGTTCGACACAACCTCTTGACAGCTGTGTTTAAACGAAAGCATGCGGCAACTACCTAACGAGGAAAGTTTGCATCAGACGTTTCGAACACAGAGAAGAAACATATCTGTTTTTTTATCTAACAAATGACAAATACTTTTATAGCACAACTTTCAAAATGTCTTACGGAGGTTTGGAACTTGACCACTGGAGAATCTGCATCGAGAGATATTAACTGAGTGAGTTTGCTTCTCTCACCGACACCGACTGTGACTTCACAAGCGACACGGAGCGGATCAGTGCCGATTATCCGGAGCGGATCGATAACTTGTTTCACGGGCTGCCTGTGCGAGAAACCAACTCAAAGCTAGATGCGCGTGACGGATTTGCGTCTTGTGTGTTGTGAACAAGACCTACGTTTGAGTGAACTGGAAAGGCTCGGGAAAAAACGGGAGATGGCGGATTTTTCAACACTTAAGATTTTTTTTGGACTTCTGTCAAAATGCACGAAGAGTTGAATTGCATTAAGGTAGAGCGAAATAATAGGAAGGATAAAACCTCAATACAGGCTGCCATGAGCGTCAGAAGGAGTTTTCCAGGGGCAATAGTGGTGAAATTTCATGTTACCAACTCGAAACTAAGAGAAAAATATTTTTCTACTACGAGGTTAATAGGAAAATGCGAAATTTTAAAATCGAGGAGACCAAGGCTGCTGTCCCTCCCCCTTCCGACGCCCTGCTTCATGGAAATAAATCTCTTTTGCGACAGTTCTTCAGAAAAATAAATGACAGTTTGTGGTCAGTTGTCAAAATGTGTAAGGTTAAAATTTTTCAGTTGGCAAATTACCTCGTTTCAAGGTGGTAGTCCATAACATCCCACGCGTCCCAGTATAATGGAACATCGTCGAAAATCACCATCTGATTGGCGTAATGGCCCGGACGAACGCACTCTTCTCTGCAGACTGTTTCGCCGACGCGATACTTGACGAGCAAGCTGCAAAGCCTGCCGGCGGCATCGACGGAACATTCCACGAGACCGTTGCCCATGGAAACAACGCCATTTTCCTGAAAAAGCCAGTTGCTTTCTTCAGAGCCCAGTAAATTTGCACTCACTGCCTTACTCCCTCTCTCCTCTCAAAATTGACAATTCACACTTGAAATCAAACACGTTTGATTTCAAGTACATATATAGCTGAGCGTCAGAAAGTTAGAACTCTTGAGAAGTATAGCATTTCAGCAACTAAGCTCGGGAGTACCGGTGTTCACATCAAACAGTACTGCAATCCACCTTTGGAAGATCCCGTGGATAAAATCGAAGCCCGTCCTGAAAGCTCTTAGCATTTCATATTCGTGGATCGCTTGATACAATTAGAGCATTGCAAGCTATGAGACATGTGACTGGAGTTGTTACCGACTCTGAGGTTCGCAACTGAAAAAACAGCTTATCAGCAATTTCAGGCGCAGACCTCGCGACAGCATGTACGAGATTGGATATAGTCTCGCATTTTTATGGGAAAAACGGACACGCTGAAGAAAGTGCAAAACATCATTACAGTGGTTTCCAACCTGTGGCTAGCTACGGCCTTCTCTTATAGAAAACTGGTGAACAATATTTCGGCATTGGTTGAAATAACAATTGCACTACTGGGACTATTCCATGCAGTCCGCTGAGTCTGAAGCTGAAATAAAAATTGGCCAATCACGTCAAGATTTCACGATACTGCATTTTGTGAAACTGAACTATTTGCAGGTTGGTCCGCGGAAAACATTGATCTACTCGTGGGTCTGCAAGGAACAAAAGACTGGCAACCACTAAACTACAGGTCCCAGACCCTTCTAAACAAAGGGTATCAACAAAGCTTTAGCAGCACTCACAGCAGAACTTTCTCACCTTGCTAGTGATGAAGCAGTGTTCGACCGGCGTCTGGCCTTCATCGATCTGAGCGAAACCCATCGCAGGCGCAGCAACAAAAACTGAAAACATGTCTCAGTTTTAAAGCTTTTTTTCAAAGTTGAATTTTCACATTTAGCGTTCGGTTGCTAGCGTTCCAAGAAATGCTTGAGACGTTTGTTTTACGGCATCATCAAAAATGTACGTACAACCACTCGTCCCGCTAAATTAACCTTCCTTACCCAAACTGCCGTTCACATCTACGACTTCTTTTCTGGGCCAGGAAAGGGTGTTGACTGCAGCAACTCTGTCACCGCTGTTTGCTGAGCACAGGAGGGAGTGCAGCGCACCACCAAGAAGTTGTCGACCGGTCGAAGACACGTCCTTGTAATGGTTCATTGCGTCTTCATTGACCTGTGACGCAAAATGCGGCGGTGTCCAGAGCATGCCACGCTGGTCTGAAAAGCTCCTGCAAAACTATTGCAACACCCAACGCTCTTATATACAGTTGCGGTTTAATCAGTTTATGCGAGTTTTTGCAAAAATGTTTCACAGCTGGGCGATTTCACGCTGGTCACCATGGACGAAGGCAGAAACTTGTGAAGTGGCACACATGCGTGTATGTCTTTGAATGAAAGTGGTGACGACGTCTATACCCAGTAAGCGATACATACATTCTCAAATTAAAACATACTCTCAATAAGCAGAAGTTGATTGATTCGCTTCTTCGCGAATCGAATGCTTTTGATCCTGAAGCATTAGTCTGTAGTTATTCAGAAGCATCGACTGTACGGACTGCATTACGAGGATCCACTCGTACATACAACAATCATGACTTTCATTTAATATTTTAAACATGGTGAAAAAACAACCTACTTAGCATGACAAAATCACAAGCTTGTGCGATAAGCTCTGTTCCATTCTGTTGCGAACCTCGGACGAAACTTGCCTATTAGGCAAAAAGTAACGTTTGTTACAGAACAGAAACAAGTAATTGGTGTCTGTGTGTTTCCATGACTACTGTTGAAGCGAGGAACGTCTTTTCAAGAAAAACTAACTTGTTTGCGTGTTCCCCTGAAAATTCCGCTTAAGCGGTGAAATCACTACGAAAACCGAAAAATTTTACGCTTCTCAGTTCGTTTCATGACCGAAAATCTCCGGTTAAAGCAGAAACTCAGAATTTGCTCAACGTTTCAAACTGAAATTTGTTGGTTTAAGCCAGTGGTTCTCAAACTGTGGTACGCGTACCACTAACGGTACGCGAGGGCTTTTCAGGTGGTACGCAAGCAGCTTTCCTGTCATATTCGAAAAGCTTTGTTAATTCGTTTCTGTGTTATAATTCGTTCGTGTGT
>JGI24021J15306_10007789_pt1 | contig 13090 bp, 6 predicted proteins | sample Ectturendosymbi1_FD_15306 | JGI IMG/M metagenome (IMG submission 15306) | reverse complement strand
ATTTCAGGGCGTCACTTCATGTTTTTCGATTTGCATGCAAGTTTCTGTGGAGCTCATGTGAATACTAAACCTTTCCCGGTCACGGTGTACTACTCTCTGGAATGGCCCTCTCAAGGAGAGATCAAACTGCTCATTCAACCATTGCACATGTGCGAGCTCCTGTGCCCTTGCCACAATCGTTTAGAGATTTAACCGCTTTAGATCGCATGGACATACCGTCAAACAGTGTTGCCAACTGACTTATTTTTATCTCAAATATCTGCAACTTGGCATTTTTTGGAGGCTGTTAGCATAAATATCCTTTCTTTGGCATATTTGTAAAATTTGACTTGTTTTCACATATTTTTCAAAAACCAAGTTTTTAGACACATGCAAAATGTTGAACTAGGTTCTATACAAATTTTCTAACACTTTTGTGTTTGAAAACACTCATGCAACTGCTCTCTGTGCGTTGTTTTCACAACTTAACAATGAAACATAACTGTTGTAAAGAATTGAAAAAGGCCAAGTAATGCTGGAAGACTTCACTACCTCTTTGTACTAAAACTTTGATAAGACCCTAATATGCTGCAGTTACTACCAATGAAGTAACTAGGGTTTCTTGCGCCCGGGAACAAAGCCAGTTCGGGACCCCCATCCAGCTGGTTTGTGGTGGTATAGACGAGTACACTGAGTTGAGATTAAAGGAACGTCGAAAGCTGACTCGGGCCCTGCGTATATTTGAGACCCGTCTGAAATCTTCGTATGACTGTGACGTCGCGTGATTGATGTCAGGATCTCTGAATCTTAGAAATAAATAAACTATTGTCGAGTTAAGAATCTAATCGTTTCGCGTGAAGCCAACCACACTTCAAGATTTTGGCCACGATTAAACATTCAAACTGCTGCAGTGCGACATCTCAAATTGCGGTGATACATTCAAATTGTAGCAAGTATAGTGAAAAAAATGCCAAACGTGGGAAACCGTTTCCTGAGCGAAAATCTGCATGAATTTTGCATACAGAATTATATGGTCACAAAAATCTTATAACACAGCATAAATATCGCCAGAGTTGCACTTTGTTTTCCTAACCATGGGTTTGTCAGAGCATTTTGAAGGTCCCGAACGCAGCATACCCGTTTGTTCCCCTCTCACACCAAGTCTGATCACAATCACCGCTGGTGCGTGGTATGGGGGTGTCTGGAGCTTTTACTTCCATAATTTTAAGTTATAGAACGTTATTAAGGACTGACTGAGGGCATGACTCACTGATACATGAAAGAGGACAGACTGAAGAATGCATACCAAAAACTTCAGGCAAGTTATTTTATGCAAACTACTAGGTAAATTTAAAATTGCCAAAACCTAAACAATTCTTCGGATATAACGCACTGAATAGTTAACAGAAAACCCAATGAATACTGCGATGTAATGCTTTACCTGTAAGTAACTTCAAAAACAAACTTATCTTGTCTTTGGTGCTGCAAATTTATTGATTATGTTGCCAAAAAGCTGATATAAATTGAATGCGTCACATGTGTTTACGTAGGAAATATCTAAGACTAGTGAAGCTCCGTGAGAAGTTCTAGGTTAGCAAATTTGTGACCTGAATTTCGAGAATCATGTCCATGAAGATGCTTAGTTTATAACTTGAATTAATAAAAGAACGTGTAGGAGCAATTCAACCATTCACTGTTATAACTAATATACTCAACGCCTGGGAGTGCGCGAGGGGGGTTACAACAGGTCCATCGTATTTGGAACTGGTAAATACAGTGGCCCTGCAGGATGAGAGTACGCAAGTTAAGTTTATCTATAATCAAGCCCAAAATTACTAGCGCAAGCCAGTTACAAGTATAACAATCAATATATTTCTAAACTTTAGCATTGTAGCTGTTTTATCCATATTTTGATTGTTATACAAAGAAGCTATACAAGTTTCAACAAGGAACCAAAGGCCCCAGAAGTTAATGGCACAGTATCGGTCTTCGTACCCCCGGGTAAAATTCCCTCAGAGGCCTTGGCCTTCGGTATGAGCCACATCAAATCCACTTGAACGTTAACTTTGTCCAACCATTAAAGCTAAAAAGCTTTCCTCAACATCAGATCTGTTGTCCTAACGCGTAACGACATACTGTAAGTTTCATTACTCCACCAATAGGATACGAAATCAGGGTTGCTAGATGCTTGACAAAAAACATGGCAAGTGTTATTCCAGTTTATGGCAAATTTTTGGCAAACAAATTTTTAAAAAGGCAATGTTATTGGCAATATTGAATTTTCGATAGGTACTCTTTTCTGCAATTAATTTTTTTCCATACTTTTCATTTTTTAATTTTTGACATTAGTTTCACTGTGAAGCAAATTACCAGTAACTTTGCTTTGTGAAAATTGGAGGGTGACCAGAAAGATAATTCATAATGATTAATGCTGAGCCGTAGTTTCTCTCTAACGTTTGGGTATTCATTTGATAAATATTCCAAAACAAATTGTTTTGTCTATACTGACAATTGGTATTCCAAAAAATTGTAAAATTTTGGCACAAAANATATTGCCAAAAAGGATGGCAATTTTTCGGAAAACAATGANTTTTGGCAATATTTTCCAAATTGGAAACCATGTGGTCAGTGTTCGCTCTAAGAAAATTATACACTGAGCAAATGTTNGCCTTGTTGCGTACGAAGCGCATACAACTGCACAACCATGCAGACGCAAACAGTGAAGCGTTCCCAACGTTAAAAGGTCTNTGCGTAATATACATATATATATATATCTACCGTATTGAATTTAGAATGTTGGAAGTGCGCNAGAATGAGATAGCACTGCGCAAATTGTCTGNTGGTACTGCGCNGTTGCGCACCTTGGAGGGNGCACTGCATCTGGCAACCCTGTGCGAAGCAGCAAACTGCATGCAGGGTTCTCACAAATGCAACTCCAAAAATCCCTAGGACAAAAAGAATCCCTAAATCTGTGATGAATCTGTGGTGGTGCAGAATCTGTGGTGGTACCAAAAAATCTCTAAGTCTGTGGTGGTGCAGCATGAAATCGGAGTACCAATGATAAATGTTACAAATAGAACCAAATATGATTTGCAAAATAAACTGAAATACTTCATTTCACACATATTCCTACTTTCTGAAAATCCCTAAAAAATTCCTAAATCCCTAAAAAATCCCTCAAAAGGGTAAAACCTTCCAAACTAGGGACAAAATCCCTGAAAGTGAGAGCACCGATGCACAGTGAACACTGAATTCCCGTCCGATTGTGACGCAACTACAGAATGAGAGCGAAGTCGGAAAGTTTGCGACCTGGCTGTCTGAAAGCATTGTGACGCAACGTGAGTCAAACCACATGCGGTCGTTGATTGATGGAGACAGGATGTTTGTAACTGGTCGCCTTCGAACCTTGGTGATCTTGATGAGATTTCGCAACTTAATAGCAGCCGCTGGCATTCGACATATTGCAAATCGTAATTATTAGCATCCACTGACGTTTGCCATTTCGTAAATGATATGTAACATGCCCACCTCTATTTGGCGCCTCCAAATTGCTACGCCCGGCGGCAAATGTCTCCCCTTGCTCCCCCTTATTTACGCCACTGCCAACTGGATACTACAGTACATGAGTACATCAGAGTGAAGAAATCTCGAGGTCCATTTTTGCGAGTCTAGGTCTCGTTGGCTGCAGGTCTTGGTTTGGAAAGTTTTGTTTTNAGATTTTTTATACTCAAACGATGTGGCTTAGTGAAGCTTCCGGATTCAGTATCTTTACAATCTGTCGAATCTGCAGGAAACGAAAAGCCAAAACAGGTAGCAAAACGCTCAAAAATCAACTTACATACAGCCTGGAAGCAAGGATTATATTTTTATGAAGTATTCTGTAAAGATTTCGGCGAATGTCACAATTTTTCGAGATTCGAGTCTTGAACTTTCAGGTTTCGGTCTTGATTCATTTGATGAAGTCTCGGTCTCGAAGTTTTAATCACGTCTTGATGTCCGTTTAGGAGGTTACGGTCTCCACTACATCCCTGCTACATAATATTGCAACATGTCATGGCTGTATTATTTTGCTGTGAGATTTTGTAGCTTTTTGCATTGTATAAATACACAGCAGTGCTTTTATTGTTCCACGTATGCATTCAAGTGTTGTTCCAGCATTTGTGTATGTCTGCTGTAAATCTCCACCTGTTTTCAAATCTGATGTGGCCATGTTGAAAGCGCCTGTCCTGTTGGTCCGTGCCTGCTGAATTTGAACTTGCATATACATTATATGTGAGGACGGAAATACCGCTTACTTAAAAGTAATGCATGTAATGATCACTGATCACCTTGATGAAGGTAGCGCGGTACCCATAAATCAGCGTGGGGCCCTAAACTGAAGCTAAACCAGAATATCTCTTAAATCATAAATTCTGCTGGTATGCATGTACTCACCATTAAGCATACTGATTTTTTGCATCTACGAAAAACATGATTTTAAATAGCAACTGGTGAATATTTGGGTTAAATATCTCTTTTCCAAAAATGTCTACACGTATCTTTTTACCAAGAAGAAATACAATACTGTACAGCTCACATGTACAGCACAGAAGCAGCAATCAAGATGGAACAAATTTGCGTTTTATTGTGTTCAAGTGCACTGCTTAATCTTCATTCCTAAATGTTCAATGTAATTAATAGTTCAATATTGAACAATTGCACAACTGTTTGAGAACATTCAAGAACACCGGAAAATACTCAAGGACAACAAAATGTTTTTGAAGGATCAATGACACAAACCAGTTTTGAGAGCAAACTCAAGAAAGTCCTTAGCGCTCAAGGACATCTGGCAACCTTACTTCTATTAACAACACCTTGTAAAGCGCGACAAACCTCATTGAAATCGAAACAGAGCAAGTGTCGTTAAATGGAGAAGTCGGTCATGCGTAAAGTAAAAATGTTATTCTCAACACAGCGAAAGGAGCTTCTTCAGCTTGGACTAATTTCCAAACACATGCGTGGTTGAGAGATTGCTGAAATAAACTTAAAAATACGAATATAACTTCATGGCATCTCAAAAGGTGAGGAAACGTGGAAAACAAAAACAGTTGTGCCCAGTCAAGATGAAATTTGTCTGCAATACATCAGACTTCACAAATTTCTCTCAAAACAACAGATCTGACGTTAAAAGATCAGAACTGGCAACACTGGTTTGTGATGAGGCAGCATAAGCGACCGGTGATTACGCTTAGAAAAGCAAGGTTCAAAACTGTTGCGAAATACCTTAACAAAACAATAGCTGTGATGTTGTTTGAACGACCAGTGCCGCGAAAGAAGTTTTTCACGGTTTCCTGAGTTATCGTACGTCACTCTGTCACGTGTTCCGACTTGCCAGCCGCGCCCCGAAATATTATTTCTCTACAACAAATCTTTTTTCCTTCTGTTCAAGGGTTCCGCGCACGTGACGGCTGAAGGTCTTCATTTCGTTTTGCAATTCGCACAAGCAGGCCCGAATCTTTTCTGAAATGTTTGCTACAGCTAATTATACGGCGTAGCATTGTAAAAACATTTTCGCAGTCGCTTTAGCACTCGAAGAATGCAGCTGGTTAATTCTTTCATTTCAGTAATCATCACACGGATATAGAATTAGTAGCAATAGTTTGCTGTTAACTATAAGAAAGATGTGCAGTGATGTGTTTGTCAACAAATGAGTACTGAAGGTGAAGCTTATTAAAACAATTAACCAACATTCACACACATTTACTTTTTAAACTTGCTGACTTTGCTATTGATCAAATCGGGTACTGGAGCAACTTTTCAACAAAACTTTCCACAGGCAATCTTTGTTGACCAGCGCAAAAATATTGATAAAAAACAAAGTCCAAACACTACATTTGCAAGACAATGCAAACACCACTGGCTTCCCTTTTACAGTAAACTTTTGTGGATGATAGTTCCTGTTGAAGCATTCCAATAACTCTTGAAATTATGATTTCGCGTGTTGTTTTCAGTAGCACATTTGCAGGCATTTACCGCAAACAACAAATACGGATCGGTTTTGTCAATCTTTTCGATTATAATCACAAAACATCTGCACAAAAGGGTGTATAGAGCGGTTATATCAATTTTGTCGATATCCACAAAAAATCTGCACAAAAAGGTGTATAGCTCGAAAATGAACTCCTCAGTGGTGACATCCTTCCGTTCGGTTTACAGTGTAGGGCAGAAATAAGAAATTTGTTTCCTCCGCGGTCTGCGTTAGAAACCTATAGAAAGCAATTTTTCGATTCAGACTTAAATGCAAAAGATAGTTCTGGAGTATTGTACTGTCAACTATGAAAAAAGATTTACTTAACACCTGCCTTCGCCGCATGTCTGTTAACAAAGCAATATTATAAAATATTCCATGCATCTTATTTTCATTATATTAAAAAAACAGTTAAGAAATTGAAACTTATACTTTAGAAGTGATGGAGATGATCTTTTGAAAGCTGTAAGGTCCTGAAGCAATCATGTGTAGTTAGAAGTGAACTAAGCTCTCTGGTATTTGGTTTGCTGATTCAGCGTGTTGTGCAAATGTTTCATACCATTTTGTTCTCAATGATGAAAGATGACCGAAATGCCTTTGACAAACATTTTTTATGAATTAGCAAGTTGCGGCCGGCATCTTACCACGTTACCCATTCCTTCGTTAACGACGATGAACTCGACTGTTCTCCAATTTGGTCGAAGTATTTGGGGGAATTTTGAAGTTATTTTAGGCGTCACGTCATGTTGTTCGATTCGCAAACTAGTTTCACAACTGGGCTCATGTGAATACTAAATCTTTCAAGGTCACGGTTGACTACTCTTTAGCATGACCATCTCAGGAAGAGAAAAAATAACTCATCGAAGCACTGCACATTTGCGGGCTCCTGTGTCCCTACAAATAGGAGAGATTTTGTCGCTTGAAATCGCTTGGCCACAACATCACGGAGAGCTTTCAGCCTCAATCTGCGTTGAAGGACATATTCAAGCGTGACGGAAGATGTGATTGATAGCAGAACCTATTGACAGAAAATCCTCTGTGCTAACGTTGTTTACAGGTCTTCGGCTGCGTCCATTTCGACCCAACATTTTTTATGTTGCCGAGTAACTGGGTGAGTACAGAACCGTCGCCACAAAATTTTCAATAGGGGGCTTTAGGTTTGTACAGGGGGGCGTGACATTCTAATATTTGACAAAAACTCTACTTATTTATAGTGTTTCATATTACAGTTTAGGGGGCTTGGAGCTTTGTTTGGGGGACTACGCCCACCAAAGACCCCCGTAGCGACGGGACTGTATGATAAATTTGACGTTTCAACTTTTAGAACTTAGAGCAGTCTCTGAATCTATTTTTTCTTACTTGGCAAGCTGTTCAGAGCCGATAAACGGCCTCAGAACAAAGCATCACATCTCAAACTTAGGAAATGTAAATCAGCACCGAGCGCAAAATAGCTCTGCAGCTAGAACGTAATTCCTCTTGAATTATGAGTTGTCAGTTTAGACACAAGGCCCTGCTTTGCCCGTTTGAAGATGTTTGTTCTGATTTAGCTACTTTAAAAGCTACGAGTAAGTGACCTATGGCTTTGTGTTTGTTTGTTCTTCAGGAATTTTTGTTATCTAACCCTATCTTTTGCAAAGTATTAGATACATTTTCATGCAGAAAACTGCTTAGTCAATCTCAAAGAAACTTTTGATAGATGCACTTTTAGTAGTTTTCTGTCAGGTAAACAGCAGTNGCATGTTATTCGCAAATACGTTTTCCATTTTTTTCNTTTTAAAATCAGGAAATCACTTTAGAATAATTTGTCTGACTNGAAATGAGCGGTATGAACACAGGAATCCCAGGTGAAATATCTGAATGTTTTTGTGGAAATTAGCTGCAGAAAGTTGGCTGACAATTAACTGCAAATGAACCATCAATTTATTTTGCATTTTATGTTTATGAGACGTTGACGCTTGCAGCAGTCTCAGTTCTCCCATCGTTTCCATTCACATTAATTCTCAAAAGAAATTCATTCAAGAAGTTCTTGAAGGGATGGACGCACGCATAAAATACATGAAACGAGTTTGAACGTGTCATATCCTTCAAGTGGTATGTTCTTTTAAGCTTTTTTGTGTTTGCCCATATGTTACTTCACCAGGAGCGTTTTCTTAACGGAAATGTTTTCTTTCTGTCTGTCCAAAATAATTTAAATCAACCATGAAATTTGCTAAAAAGTCAGTGGTTTCTGCCTTTACGTGCAGATGAAAACTGGTAACTTCAGAACGCAGAAATTCTGATCTTTGGGTAAATGTTCAACTTCAAATTTTATGAGCATTCGTTGCGTTAAAAAAATACAGTTGTGAAAAACTTAATTTACGTCAAATGAATGCTGTTTATCTTTTGAAATGTCAAAACAACAAAGTAAATTGTGCTTTCATCTCGAACTTTGCTTCATTTTGAAATATCAATGGCTGACCCACCTGTTTGGTAAATGTATATCGCTTAATATTTTGTAAATACCAAAGATTGATTCTAACAATCTTTAGTTTTTACAAAATATTAAACGATATACCTTAAAGCAGGTCTCTCAACTTGTGGGCCATGGCCAGCTAGTGAGCCATAGAAGAAATTTTAATGGGTCACCGACTCACGACCACGTATTATTGATATTGAGTGCGTTTTGCAAGTAGAACCTATCAGTTCGAAACCGTAGGTAGCTCCTGAGCTGCAAACGTCGTCGTATACTCTTTTTTGTCACTGTGGGTTTGAAAGTATTGCTACATAGAAATTTTTATGTGCACATTAAACCACTGGTGCCACGCCTAGTGTTTTTTCACTAGAGCTAGTGATTTTTGGACTGATGTAGTGCAATCGGTTGTCTTGTTTTTAACTTCTCAGCCCTTTTTCATCCGTAGACATTAGAATACGTGAGTTGTGTTAAGATTTGCACGGACAGAACAAACAAAATTTCCTTATCTGAGATTATTGCTGCAATGTTACATATGACATTAGCTTTTTTTCTTTGCAGGAACACTGCAGTAAAAGCAATTGATTTAATGTAAAGATGTTTGGTCTGGAATATTCTTTCAATGTTGTCGTTTCCAGCTCTTTAAAGAAGCCTGAAGAATGTTGGCGTAAGATTTCCAGGCTTCATCATGATCTATTTTAACACACTGGCAAATGTTGCAAAGGTTTTTGGGCGATGAAGTACACAGCTAAATTGTTTCAAGCAAAACTGTTAACTTCGAGGCAGAAATGTTGAAGGTAGTTATTGGTTTTTGTGAATCTAGTGATTTCTGCAAAAAGACCTGTGGCAGCACTGCAAAAAAACAGTGACTGAATTCAATTTGATACCGACAGGCGGCTCTTTATGCCATGAAGCAAAATCTTGAAGCAGGTTTCATGTTTAACATGGGAATGCATAGATCAAGAACTTGATCTATGTTGTGTGCATGAAATGTTGCTTTTATTTGTAGCTTACTTATTTCTGCTCCGTGCACGTGCAACAGCTGTCGCATTGGGGATGTGGTACAGTGGGTGAATCACGGTCCTTCTGTTTGTTTATTAACTGGGTCACATGCTTTAAAAAGGTTGCGAACCCTTGCCTTAAGCATCTTTGTCTATACCGCGGGCCGCATATGGCCCGTTTGAAGGTTTTGTGCAGTCCAGTTAGAATTTTCATTGTTGTGTTTGTACTGTACATTATAGTGACATCTAGCCCTTATTTTGATAATCTTAAGTTTGACATTAACAAGCGCTAACTCAAGTCCCAAGATGGGGCGGTCATATTTGCAGAAAAGACTAAGTGTGTTGCTGCCGATGTACAGGCAAAACATACTCATTGCTGAAGTCAAAATTTAAGCGGTGACGATTATGTGAAACTAAATGCACCAAAATTATAAACATAAGATCGCAAATAATTTTTTTTTAAAGTTGTCGTGTGAATGAGTGAAATTCCACAATCGAAACACAACCAAGCCAGTTTTGCACAGACATGCATCAAATCAATAATCGTATTAACAAATAGAAGGACTCTGTCTGTGATCAACTGAGTAAAACTTGGCCGTTCTCACGCGCTCAAGACATGACCAAAGAGCAGTATTGTTAGTAAAGAATATCACTGATGATGCTATTCGCTAGTAGAGGCCTGCCAGACTTTTTCATGAATCATAAATTCTGTCGTTTAACCAGGTTTGAGGGATTATTTGGATGATGTTTTTTAATCTTTGTTTTTGCTTGCATAAGCACATAAAATGAGCAAAATTACATCAAAGGAACCCATAAATCCATGAACGTTTGGGTGGGAGGCGGGTGCACTTCACTTCCCCGTGGTTTCACCACTGGAAGTGTGTATCGGGCATTTCATTGTGTGTCGTTTCACTGTGCATTAGTTTGTGAGACGAGAAAAAATAATTACTTTGCATACTATGTGCATTTGCACATTTTGACGTAGTTATTATTGTTGAAAATAAAATGTAATAACGAAATTAAATTTTTTGTAACTGACAATATTGCATGTCAGTGACTGTAGAGTTGCTTTTGTTTAAAGAACTTTTCTAAGGCAGTGGTCTTCAACCTTTTTTTTACAATCGCCCCTACGGGAAACTTTGTTTGAAAACCGCCCACTACCTGTAATTTTTGCGTTGTCTGAAAATGTCATTTTGTTTTGAAAATAATTTAAGTGGTGATGAAATATAAACGGGAAATCTGGTCAGCATAAAAGCAAAACGAACAAACAAAACGAATGCAAGTTCACTCGAAGAATAAATATTATTCATTTCCAAAAAACAGCTGGTTCCAGCTAATGCGAACCTTGCGATGGTGTTTATCTGCAAGCTTTTTCAAAGCAGGTCGCAAGTTGGTCAGCTTATTAAGCCGTATGGCGTTTCCACCGGGCTTGTTCATGTCAAGACGATTGCTGTATTTATTACACGTGTGTAGTATTTGGCAGAAAATTTGCTCAGCAATGTACGTCGTGGGAAACGCCAGTAGCTTCACTTTTCCTAAAGTTCTGGAAAACGTTCTGCACTTAATCCAAAATTTGACCATTCGTGTGTATGAACTATAGCACCGGCTTCATCGTGGATTTGGATGTCGATGAGACGTTCCTAGATGGTGGAATCGCATTCGCTTATGGTAGCTGACAAAAAGGCATTTCACCTAGTAACTTTTTCCGCAATGTAACTTTCGGCGTGATATCCACAGCAGAATGACTTCATAGCAAGCCTCAAACAACAGGTGGCGAAACAGATTTTTGGTCTCCTTAGTTTAGCCAAGATTGGGTGTTTGGTCTTACTTGCTGGTCTAAGTTACTCCACTCCTAGCCTACTGCTCTGTTATACTCTGTAATAAGTCAGATGAACACAGCACAGCAAAACACTCGAACTGATTGAAAAACACGATAAGCACGTTTTATAACTTAACGGCTAGCTCCAGCTAATTTTACTAGCCTTTAATTGCTACGTAAATCATCTCGCAACTGTCAAATTTCCAATATTTTTACAACAGAACACACTTCAATAAGTCTGCATTGTTTTACTCGTGTTACGGTACTAACCAAATTATAAAACACGTGATAAAGGACTGTCATATTTTTTGCCTACGAAACAATGGTTTAACAATGCTCTTCGGAAGGCCATGAATGCTTGTTTCAAGGCAATTTTGATAAAAATAACACAATACGGTTGGAGTGATTTGTGACCGTTCACGACGAAATCTCACTAGGCTAAACTTGACAGCAACTTGCAATTGATATTCACTATCGCCGCGAAAGTCGATGTGATGATTTGGTAGCAATGTTATGATTGTTGGGCCATTTTCACTAAGTTGAAAAATGCTGGAGTTTTCCTTCTGAAAAATGGAGTTTGACCGATTGCGTACTTTCCGATAGCTATATCAGTATTGGTCGCTTTCAACCAATATCAATATAAAAGAACTAATTAACGCATACTGTACGAGAAAAGTCCAAAACCCCGCGTGCTGAATGTAAACAGGCTGGCAAATGTCATTGTTTGATGTCTTTTTTTGTGACGATGATCATCCAACGATTGGGTTAACAAAACAATCTACTCAGTCAGTGGCGTACGAGGGGTGTCGGGGGGGGCTCCCGCCCCCCGGCTTGAAAAATGCAGGGCAAAGTCTGTTTTCAGAGCAAGCACAAATTGCTAAAAAATCATGAAAGATAAAACATATTTCAATACAGTGAAAAATTTCAGGGCAAACTCTGTTTTTCAGGGCACACTCTGTTTTTCAGGGCAAGCGCAATTTGTTAAAAAATACTGAATGTAGCCTACAAAGTATGTTCAATACAGTGAAAACTTTCTGGGCAAACTCTGCTTTCAGGGAGAGCGAGAGTTGTTCAAAATTCTGAAACATAAAAAATATATATTCAATACAGTGAATTCAGGGCAAACTCTGCTTTTCACGGCAAGCGCGAATTGCTCAAAAATCCTGAATGCAAAACGTATATTCAATACAGTGAAAAATTTCAGGGCAAATTCTGTTGTCAGGGCAAGCGCAAGTTGCTCAAAAATGCTGAACGATATAAAATATTTCAATGCAGTGAATTTGAAAAATTTCAAGCCAAATTTCAGGGCAAGCACAAGTTGCTCAAAAATCCTGAATGTGAAAAGCGTATTCAAAACAGTGAAAAATTTCAGGGCAAACTCTGTTTTTTAGGGCAAGCGCAAGTTGTTCAAAATTCTGAATGATAAAGATCAGTGACGTGCCGTCAGGGGAGGCAAGGGAGGGAGTGCCTCCCCTACCATAATAATGAAATGTGCAAAACGAATTAGGGATCCAAATTAACATATTGAATAATCATTTGTTCTTTCATGTTGAAAAGGTGGAATTATTGTATGATTCTAATCATTTTCTTAGTCAATACATCTGAATTTGCGTATTTCTTCTTCATGCCATGGGAAATTCACGAAGGGAGGCAGCCACTGCTTGTGCCTCCTCTTCTCACCGGGTGTCTTTCGCACTGAGCAGTTTGTCACAAACTGTGTTGGTGAGTGCTTACCGTGCAATTTCCTTTGAATCAGCTCTGTAACCTTAATGTCAGCTACAGTGTAATGTTTCTATACACTTTTAATAATGTACCCCTACTATATGCTCTCGCAT
>JGI24021J15306_10007787_pt1 | contig 13090 bp, 8 predicted proteins | sample Ectturendosymbi1_FD_15306 | JGI IMG/M metagenome (IMG submission 15306) | reverse complement strand
ACAGTTAGTAATAATACGCTGCTTATTCATTGTGACACGATTTGACCTGCGAGGCGACTCTAGTATACTAGGCTTTAATTAACATAAAANCGCAGTTACCATCTGCAGAAACAAACAGCAGTGTCAAGAACACAACAACAAGAAGGATCGCTCAACACTCGCCGTGAAATACAAACGCCAACTGCCCCTAGCTGTCGTGGCAGCAATCAACGTTCCGCGAATAAACAAATTAAAGCGGCTAGGCAACAACACACAAATCTCCACAATCATCATTAAAATGTGCAAATGTCAAGCATTTTTCCATTTAACCTTCTTTTATTCTCTTGCTCCCAATCATGAAGTGACTGGAGTGTATGCCATTCCTACGCTGAGTTAAGCGGAATCAGCGCAAGGAAATAGTATATTGCATATTTCAAGTGTTCATAAATATGGACAAAACTCTGTTGTGAAACTGAAGTGCGTTTTTGGGTGAAGATACAAGGAGGCAGTACCAATCGATACACCGGCGCGGGCTGAACGTCGTAGTGATGTGGCACGCGCTTTCTTGGTCATTGGCATTCCCAGGGTTCATTACCTTGCCTTTCTGACCGACGTTTGCCAAATTTTCCTGAAGCACGAGTCGTTGACTCGTGTGTTGTGCAATCGCAATGACGCTAATATCTCCCGTTGGGATTGCAATAGGATCAACTATTGAAGCCGTGGTTCATTGCCGCTGCGTAGCAGACATAGCGATTACTTCTTGTTGAGACCTTAGCGCGCCTGCACTGTTGGTAAAATACGCTCTAGGATGTGGAAAGCAACAGATAAACTTATTATGGGATTGTCGTTAAAAGCAAAGATGAACGCCGTTGGTAAGTTACGAAATATTTAAAAAATGTGTTGCGAAATTTCAGAGAAAATAGTACTTCATTTTTAAACACAACGAGTTTCGTTACGGAGATTTCTAAACTTCTCTCTGAAATGAAACCGAATGACACTTACGGCAACGGCTCTCTCCACAACAAAGTGTCACAGGTTTTAGAACCATGCATGCACCTTCTTCCACAATCCCAGATGAAAGATGTTATTGTTCCAAGCATCTACATTGCAATTTGCGTTATCGGCCTTTTGGGAAATGCAAGTGTTTTGGGCATTTTGCTTGCCCAAAAAAGGACCCGAGTTCATGGGTCCAGTCGATCTGTCACGAACATTTTGGTTATAAACCTTGCAGCTGCGGACTTCATCTTCGTTGGAGGACTGCCATTTTGGGCAAGCGAGCGTTATCTGCGCGGCAAGTAAGTGATAAAAAGCCGTGTTTGAAAAATTGATGTTTCAGATTGAATCCTGTACCTTAGATTGCTTATTGTTCCGCTAAGTTTGCAAAGCAGACTAGAATTTCCTTAATTTTGTGTGCATAATCAGGACTAACTTTCATCAAGAAGAAATCTACATCCCTCAAGTGATAAATTAAGTTGGTAAAGGCGTACGTGTGTATGAGGAAGTGCTTGCTTAGGGCATCAGACAAAAGTTACCAGCAGCTGTTGCCTGATTCTGAGTTTTGTTTGGCTGCCTTAAACGAGCGTTTTGCATCACGATATTCCCGAAATCAGCCATGAACCACTAAAATTTTTACATGGCTCGGTATTTTTGCTGTTTGAGTTTTCTTTTAACTAATCGGGGCTTTGGAAATTTTGACGAGCTCGTTTTCAAGAAAATTTAAGAAGAGCACTTAACTGTCAACCTCGACTGAGTTTGACCTGATTAACACCAGCGCGAATTTAAGAAATATGAATTTGCCTTGCACTGCGCATACGTTTGTTTCTCAACATGAAATGGAGTGAACGCTGTGAAGTGTCAAAATTGAGATAGCTTTCAGTAAAAAGTGCAACATTATTTTGGTGCATTGAAAAAGATCAAAACTAAAGCACGTCAAAAAAAGCAGTGCAGTCCAAAACTGCTGGAAGTAATTTTGAAAAGTTTACGGTTGCTATTGACTGGCCATGGCGATACATGCAGCAAATAGAAACAGTTAGTGCATTTGCTGCACAAACGTGGATCGTGTCTTTTACAACCAAACATATGATCCTTTGAAGTCGATTTAAGCAAACATGGCTGAGAAATACTCTTCAAAGAACCGGCAGATCATTCCAAAACCGACAGACTATTGGAAAAAGTTATTTTGAAAAATATGACTTTGGGCAATTGGTAAGTGGACATTACTGTTATTGCCGAGTTGGTACATAATGCAGTTATTGACGAAAGCAGAAAGGGGTATGAGAAACAAAAATTCAATTAAGCCTTTCCAATGAAAGAAGAGGAGTGTGAAAATTTCTTCTGATGCATTATTCATTCAAGCAAAGATAATCAGTTATAACAATTGAAGATGCTGTTTTGAAAAATTCAGGAACCACTCTGGCGGTGGGATACTGAACTTTTCAATAAATGCAGCATCGGAAGCGGAACAATTTTCATACCTTACGTCATGAAATTGAAATTTTCAGAAGACAAAGGTGATCACAGATCACCTGCGTGCCGTGGTTAATGTTCTCATAATTTACCTTACCAAAGAATTATATTAGGGAACCATGTTTATCAAAAAATAATACCCACACAAACAAAGTAAAATCAGGATATTCGTCGTGTATATACTTTAAATACAATGCTAAGTAAATAACAACGTCGAAACTTTTCCGAGTGCGGCGCTTTTTACATATTTTTCTCCGCAACCGTGGGGGAGGGCGACAGTGCAATTGTCCCCCCAAAAATTTCAAAAACATGTTTAATTGTTAGGTACAACAACAACAAGTTACCATCATTTTGCCCCTCGAATAAATCAGCTAGCTGCGGCCCCGTGTCTCTGAGATACTACACTGGAGCAGTTATCAAAATCATCCTCGAAACATCTTAGGCGGAATCGCGGAAGCGAGCTTTCGCAAAAAGTGTAGGAGAAGTGATGTCTCGCTGATTGTGCAGAACATCCACTCGCTCCTGTGTGTGATATTACTCAAGGTTATAGTTTCACCGCGCCACTCAGGTTTCTTGAAGATAGGACGATGTTCAAAATGGTGACAATTCATGTATGCTAAGTTGCTATCCTTGGCTTAGAGTCAGCGGAATTCCTAATACGTCTTCACGCACTCAGATGCGCCTGCGGTCTCGGAGTTGAGAATTCCTGGGGGACAGGTTAAAATTCAGCATATTGTTCACAATTTTTCTTATCGTTAGTTACAACTAATGTCTTGTTCCTGAGCGCTTCATTCGAATACTTTCAAGGTTTTTCGCCGCATCGCTATTTACAACCTTTTTTCTTGTTACTGTGCGCTGGTTCTTGATGTAGTAGTGCAAGCATCGTAATCTCCATCATTGTATTGGCGCGGCTTACACTCATTATTTTTCTCAAAGATTTACCGCAAATTGTGTTAGAGATGTTGTAGAAATTTTTTGTTTGTAGATAACACTTCACCGCTGCTCTTGCCCACTTAGTTTAATCACCAGGGTATAGAATGCATGCTTTGTCCCAAGCCAACTGCAACAGTGATTTTTACTTTTCCAGCTGGATTTTCGGCACGGTTGGATGCAAACTGCTCAGCTTCATTTCTCTTCTCAATTTGTACAGCAGTGTTTTCTTTTTGGTGGCCATGGCAATCGACCGCTTTCTAGCTGTTGTCTTCGCCGTGCGCTTCAGGAACCGCCGGACTTCCCAAAACGCCCGCCGTGCGTGTATTGGCATATGGATCATTGCTTGTATAACAGCGGCGCAAGGTCTGGTTTTTCGTGAGGTAAGTATAAAAATGTCTACATTTTTAGGCTACACGATTTGCTACAAAGGCTACACAATTTGGGATCGATGTTCACGATAATTGATTAAACCAGGATTGCACGCAAAATTTTCTGTGGGTTTTAGTGGCGCGCAGAAATCTTTAGCAGCGCACACATATAAGTTTTGCCAAGTAGCATTCAAATGCATGAAGTATAATATGTAACAAAAAAACGTTCGCGTCCTCCGAATTTTTGGTCGCGCGCGGTCGTTTCGAAACACTGGATTAAACGGAACTCGAAAATAAGATGGGATTCGAAACACTTCTCTATATAGCTTCGAAATATGGATCGGGCGTTGTTACCAATGCAAAAACTTCCTTATATTGTTCGTTTGTCTGTTTTTCAAGCGTGTAAAAAGTTGGCATATTTTAAACCTTTCGATTTTCTCTCAAAAATAATACTATATTTTTCCTGTGGTCCTTCCTTATATTTTCCTTCAAAGAAAACGATTCTCCTTCGACAGTTTGTTACAGATGTATCTTTCAAGAACATTGCTTGTGTGTATTGGTACCTAACGCCACGGCAACTAAAAGCAAAAATGTTGCTTATGCACGAAAATTTCCTCATGGTATTAGTGAAAGCAGATGTAAAGAGAATTAATTTAAGGAGCAAATCCTTTTCTTGGAAGACCTGACTCATCAATAAGTACTGTGCTGTGAAAATTTTAAAATATCTGAAGCAAATTAATCAAAGTCAATATTTCCAAATGTACCGATACAAACCCGTAATTAAAAATATTTCGCAAAGTGGAGGCTCACTTGTTAAACTCTGAACAATGATTGATAGGTTTCTTCAAATGTCAAAGTGTTTGCAAATACGTGAGCTGATTCGCAGGCTTGCTTGCCAGAAATGCAGTACGGTTCGCTTCAAAGAGAGGTCTTTGCAAAATGTATGAAATTGTTCGTTAAAAGGCAGCATTATAAAGAAAAGAAAGCATCACTTCAAAATGTTTGCAATTAAAGTTAGCTTGTACTAATTGATGGTGGTGTGGTACCGCCCTTCCCCAATTGGCCGCTTGTGTCCTTCAATTTGATTTTATCAGTATGGTAGCGTAAAAAGCGTATATAGATTGGATGTTTACTGTCAAACATTTTAAATTTTCTGAAATTATGTTCGAGTAAACATTGGAGAAAGCTTGCTACATAGTCTTTCTCAAAGATTATTTTCAGTACAAAGGTTTGGATTGTATTGGTTCTCCCAAAAACTAAAACGTGACGTACCCTACTGTACTGGAAGGTGAACCGATGCTTCCAGGTTTTACTCATGTGGCTGTTCGGCCGCCTTTTCGATTTTGCGCATGGTTGCATAAACTTGCAACGTAGATAAAACCTGCCCAGGACAAGAAATCGATTTGATGTGAAGGACGAGATTTTAGAAAGGCGGGTAACAGGCATGGACTTTGTGCAAAAAAACACAAATGTCCATCACTAAAAATGCTTTTTATCTGCATTGCTGATTTCTAGTATAGGAATCCTTGCTCACAAAACAGCATGAACAAGGCCGTTGGGAGGATTTTTTTCACAGGAGGACATACAACAGAGATTGGTTGACTGAAGACAGAAGAAAATGAATGACGTTTACTGCTGGCAAATCATGTTAAAAGTTAAAGTATACAGGTTTTTGAGCATAGTTTTACAAACCTCTACGTTTAAACAAAATAACTATGCGGAGTAACAATGCAAAAAATCTTACGCTGCGTCGGAAATTGAAGGTATTATTTCCATTCTGAGGACGCCTTGCCCATAGATTACTAAGCATATCACATTACTGCGCAATAGCCTTGGACAAAGACAAATGATTCAATTTTTCTCGGGGCTTAAAACAGGGTCTCAAACATGCGGCCCGCGAGGACGTTTTGTGCGGCCCGCGATGCTTTTTGGGAATTTTGAAATAATCAACATTTACGTTATGTGGTTTCTTCACCGGTGTTTAAAAGTGCCCTGCTAACGAGTGAACAAGTTCCTTTTAAATGAACGTAGTAGAGACGGCTACAAACGATTTGCCTATAAGTCACAATACCTTTCGCAGGAAATAAGATGTAAAAGCTGTTTCTGGTAAGGTTCAGGCTCTGCCATTGTTGCGTCAATGCAGCCCTCGGATAGTCATAAAATGAGGCATTCGGTTTACTTTATGAGTCCTCATTTGGCCCTCGCAGCGATTTGAGTTTGCCACCCTTTACCCTAGATTGGAGGGTGAAACACTGCAAAATGCACCTGTTTGAATTTCATACTGTGCAGTCAAAGAACACCACAGCGGTGAACATAGTTTTACTTCAGATTCGGATTTAAACTTGTCTATTGTAGTCTGTCACTCGCTTTTCGAGGACCTAGCTCATCACAAGGTCAGCATCACGCTAGGGACGCAGGAGTGATGTAAAAGATTTTGGTTAAGCTGACAAGTTGGACCAACATGTCCTGAGACCTGAACCGAAGCAGTCTAGAAACAAAAACAATACAATGCGCCTGATGCAACCAGACGTGCGCAGTCTGTTTCAGTTCAAGGAACCACTGGAGCTGAGAGTATATTCCTAAGATATTTTGGAAACAACGAAAAACTAAGTTTTTGTTTACTAAGATCTTCAGGAGCCCCGGTGTCAAGCAAAATTTGTGAATTTCGAAATCGCTGACTTCACGCCATCTGCGCATGTGCACAGTGATTCCAGGCAATGCATTTGTCAAGCGATGGCTGTCCACTGATATATCAAATACACTGAGAAGTGAGAACTAATGATGACAGTTTGTTGAAGTCTTTTGGATCAGGTCAAAGGTTTGCCAAAGGGTTTGGATAAGAGCTTAAAAAGAAAAATAACTGACGTCTGAGACAAAGTGAAATAATGTTTTTCAGTGGTTAGTTGTTTCCAAACAGTCGCTTATTGTGGACGACCTGAAGTCTAACTAAAAGTTTTTGCTTTCCAACAGGCATGAAAACATTAATCGCTAAAGTTTATTCTTTTACTTTGAGAAGCGAAATGACTGACATAAAATAATAGATCAGAAATTTCACAGAGGTCAGAAATTTCGCTTGACACCAGGTTTAATTGTGCGACATCATTCGCAGATCTGGCATCTGTTTCGGACCACTGTGATAAGCGATTAGCTTTGTAATTTCTTCATTTGGGTTGCGCTTAAACGTTTATGGTAAAAACAGGGAAATGACGGTGTATATTTTTTGTTCTAAAACAATAACAACTAGTGTGTCACACGACACGTCAAATTTAAAGATCTGGAGTTATCTCTTATAATATATTCATCAGTTTGATGACGTCACTGGACACAAATGCATGTTTGATTTTGAAAATTTAAAATAGAAGCGGTGCTACTCCGTTTGTTGTTTCACTTTGTACGTGACGTCTGCGGTCTTCCTGTAAGGCAGGTTTGCCCAACATACGGCCCGCGGGCCACGTGCGGCCTGCGATAGCTTGTCTTGCGGCCCGGGAGAGCTTTCTCTCAGTTGCAGAAAATGTTGCAAAAATCCGACTTCGGACAATTAATTGTCATTTCAGAATTTCTTCCAAACTTCAACGAAATAGACTTGCGGCCCGCGAATTTATGTGGATCAATTTGTCCCTTCGAGCTTTCTGAGTTGTGCAGGCCTGCTGTAAAGCAATGGTATCCTAGTATTATCCGCTACGAACCACAGACGTTCAAAGACACGGTCTGATCCAGAATCATACCATGATACGTTGCCTGCGTATCACTACGCTTGTGGAAGAGCAAAGTCCTAATGCAGGGTGCAAAATTTTCTGTGAATGTTAGCATAGATATACGGGAAGGCCTTTTACTGGGTGGGCGGAAAAATTTGCCCTGAAAATAACAATTTGCCCTGAAACAACTTTTTTAGTTTAATCCTATTGGGGCCTGAAATCTCGTGGGAATCTGTTCTATACAGTCGGATTCGTTTATAACGGCTTCGTCTGTAATTCGCCTATATGACTTTCTTTGTTGTCAGAATTTTATTGCTTTTGACATACTCCACATCTGACACGATGACGGAATGGTCGTTTTCGGGATCTTAGACTTGTCATGGTAATAGTTACGAATAGCCTACCACAAATCTGGAAAGAAACAACGATCGTTTTCAACATTTCTGAAATAGACATTTACATGCATGTTTCAGACTGCCACTTTTCCCGCAACCGTGATTCCTGGTGATTCAACTGAAACACCATCATTGACAGACAAAAAGTTTAGTTAATATCTGAACAAATTCAGATTGTCCGAATGGTGCCTGAAACCTCTTCCAAATCTGTTTTATAGTTACCTTGCTTGTTAATTGTTTGGACAAAGAGTTGATATAGCCTATAAAACACTTTCCAAGTACTTTATACAAGTATTGTCATTTGTACCACTGGTCCATATTACACAAACCACCACCAGGGTTGGTCCAAATTACACGCTACATTCACAAAACTAACTTCAAAATTTTCCAACCTCAGCCAGTCAACTAAAATTTGATGTTAAGATCAATGCTGCAACAGATAACTGAAGAGTTCTAAAAAAAGCACGAAGAACCTGGCCTTAAAACTCCTGTTGATCAAAAAAATCTTATCATCTTAACACCCTGCACATCTACCCAGCGCAAACTCGAAAACGAACAAAGAAAGAGTTACCGAATTCTTATATCAAGCTGTTGACCTACCGACATGCGGTTGTTCGATTTTCACAAAAAACGAGGGCTTGGTCCAGACCAAAGTCATTATATCCAGTCACGACTTTGGTCCAGATTACACACTACACCAGCCCAAATTACACGGATCACCCGCAAGTGAATATACACTGAATACACTGTATTGAAAATATTTTCACCGATCAGGATTTTTGAGCAACTTGCGCTTGCCCTGAATAACAGAGTTTGCCCTGAAATTTTTCGCTGTATTGAAATATTTTTTATCATTCAGGATTTTTCAGCAACTTGCGTTTTCCCTGAAAACAAAGTTTGCCCTGCAATTTTTTCAAACCGGGGGGCTGCCGCCCCGCCCCCGCCTCGTACGCCTATGAATGTTAGTAACGCATAGAATTTTTTTAGTAGCGCCCACGTATAAGCTTTGCTGGGGAAGGTGGGGCACAGTGGGACTAGGGGCACAGTCGTCTTTTTTGATTTATTCAAAAAGTTGAAAACGTTGAAATTTAAAGTTTCCATTGTGATTTGGTCTCATACCAGCCGTGGTACTAAAGTTAATTTTTCTTTGATAGGCCACCGTTGTTACGAGTTATAGAAAAAGTTGTGTTTTTGCTACCCAAAATTAATTTATAAAATCGCATTCAAATTTGGGTTTTGCCCACGTTAATCAACATCCGTTCTGAGTTTTTGTGACGTTGTAGTCAGGGTGGTGCTACATCATTTGATAATGCCAGATTTCAAATTCTTTTCAAGTTGAGTTGGTACTTCTTCATTTTATTTTTTAGATATGCCTGGGGCACATTTGACAAAAAATAATGGTGCACACTCAACACATTGCCACTAGGTCAGTCTTAACAAGGTAAAGCTTGAGAGGTTATACTGGAATGCACTACAGAATAATTCTAATCTACGAGCATTTTTAGGTTTATTATGTGTTTAGAGGCACATTATATTTGTATGGTAAGGCATGAATTTCAGTATACTGCATTGGCTTCATTTAATGTTTGGTAATCATACAAATTTGTTTTGCCATGCAGTGATAGTGGGTAATTAGAATGCGAAAAAAGTGGAGAGGCATATGTCACATGGGATATCACGTGAACATTATGCAATGCATGCAACCCAACTTTTCATTGACCGATCAGGTGTACCCCGCGCTCATGTCGAGTGCGCCCCATGCATGGGGCACACTCTACAGAAAAAGTACCCTTTTTAAACTGATCGTAAATTTTTTTCTGAAGGGCGTTGTTTTCATGTTTTGGCATGATATTGTGTATATACAGTTGCTTAATTGTGTGACAAATTTTGAACTTGTTTGGACTTGAAATAAAGTAGCAGTGGTTCAAAATGCAAAAAAGCGTCGACTTTACCCCACCTTCCCCAGTATAATGCAAAAGTATAAAATGTAAAAAATAGGTTCGCGCGTTCCAAGTTTTTGGTCGAGCAGCGCGAATGCGCGACCACATTTTGCACCCCTGTCCTAATGTAATGGTACCAACAGATGAATAAACGCATTTATTCACTACCTTCACAAAACCAAATCCCATCAAGTATAGGTAAACGGCCGACGAGGTTCCCAAATGAACTGCTTTCTCCAGGGCCTGGAGAGAGTAAATAAAGAAGCTAACTCAAAGTAGCCCAAACTGAGAGAGGTTGACTAAAGTCACACACACTGATAGTTTATTCACTAGATTTCTTAAAATGCAAGCTTGTAAAATCTTGTGATGAAGTCACCACGCTAGAAAAAGCACGTCAGTGTACTGTACCACAAACCTTTATCAGTCAAACGCATTATTACCTCAAAGGCATTGTAATGTCACATAAATTTGATATATTGCATGGGAAAAAATACTGTTGCGGGCCTGACCTTTATCACCCGCCAAGTTTTGCCTTTTGTTGACAAAACCATCTTACTTGATCCTTGCTAGTATTTCTGGTGCGCCTGTTACATCTCATTACTTATTTTTTTTGTGAAAGAACTTGAATATTCAAGTGAAACTCTTTAGCGGCAAGTATCAGTCAAAAATATTTTTATCCAAACTACATTTTAAGGTTATTGCTTGTCACCGAAAAAATTTTATCAAACTCATTGTTAATGCAGTGTGTTGACTATCACCACAATCACAAGATCACATTTATAAACGAAATAATATGCGTAACGGGCTAACAAACATAAGCTGTTCACCACCTTACTATACTGCAACCCTAATATCCTGCTGGTTTGCACTGTTGTCAAAAATGGTATTGTTTCCCGAAGATAAAATTAATCTCTTTTAGCATGTTATTCACCGGGAAAATGGCATACATCAAAACCAAATTTATAAAAATGTGTATATCACCACGCGATCACAGCTTGTGAGTAGTTTTATCGGTGTCCGAGTAATTGCAAAAACTACAGTGCTTTGAAAGCTAGAAAGTTGAAACCAGATCGATAATTTTGGTGAAACGAATAAGCAGCAGACGAAACAGGGCCTCCATATGAAATTAGCACCAGTTCTGCAGCATCACAAAGTACGGGCACAATCAATTTAGGTTGCAATCTTGGTTGGGGGAACCTTTACTAGAACGAAACAGTTCGCTATTGTCGTGAGATGTTGGAGATCAATGGTGTGACTTTCTTCACAGGTTAGTAAATTTATTGATTTCAAATCAAGACCAGGAGGTATTGTTGGAATTTTTTGTCTCACAACCACAAGTCCATCAGCTTGCTCCTACAAGTACTTTAGGTCGTTCTGCCTGTACTTCCAAATTTATTAATATGTTTATTTTAGCCATAGATGTTTCAAGTTTGTTTGGTGAAAAACCCTTCATCTTCACAAAGTTTTATTTTATCCCCACAAACTGCTGACTACAATACTTATCTTGAGAAAAGGACTCATTAGAAACTATAACAAAATTGAGAGTGGGAGTGTAACCAAGTAAGATTCACATGATCCACAAGCTAATTTTTCTCTTAATCAAAGAAAATTGATGCTAATTATGTTTTGCCTTAGGTTGGATTCCACTGTAAAGTGTGATTTTGTGTAAAACTTATAAATATTTCTGGACCAATTACGAAATTGCGCATTAAGGAATGAACCAACTCGTCTGTCAGATCAGGATCGATTGAGAAACCCTAACATTAAACAACTTTGGCCGTTAAATTGATAAGGTTGAGGCCATTAATAATTCAATTCTCGTTTATTGATTTATAGATTTTTTTCGTAATTTACCTCGGATGGTATAAGATCCTACCTGATCTTAAGTAACGGAACCTATTTGTTACTTGTATGAAGAGCAGTAGAATCGCATGTCTAATGCTTTTTGACTACTTCTACTTTACAAAGCGATGCACACAAAGGCGCGTATCTGTAGGAAAAGTCGTTGCTTATGTGCAACTCGCAAAGTATTTCGGTTTTGGCCAATATCAATTTTATCTTTATTTGTTGAACAATCGGTCGCTTTCTGCATAAAGCAATGCCTTATTTAAATTGGTGGTTGGTTGCAAACTCTATTATTTGTTGGTTTGTGCCGTAATAAGTGACGGTACCTTGCCAAAAATACGTTTGACGATTGAATCGTTTAAGTGGTGGGTGTGCTCAAAGACATCACACGGTGGTTACAACTACTTCCAAGACACCATGACTTATAGGGTACTAATTCCTGGTCCAACGCGTGCATTTTCGCTCTTCATGCCGAGTACACTAAACTGAAACCCAGGGAGGCAGCGTCAGCGTTCTGTTTAATCAGGAAGATTTTAATTAAAATATTGCATACCTGATTTTTTTTAACTTTGAACTTTCTGAAATCACCACTGGGGAAAGTGAAACAAGTCATTCAGGCTGGTTTCCAGACCCTCTAAAAAACGCATACCTGCACGTATTCATAGCCTTGGTTTTGCAGCCGTTACAACTTATGTAACCTAGACTATATAAAGAATACGAAAGTTCTGACAACACTTTTGTTTCTTCCTTCGCAATTCACACCCAATCAGTAAACACAATATAAAGGCAAAGGTAAACTCTGTCGAAAAGAAATACATGTATTTTGATTTGTTCTTAACTGATCTACTTTTGAATTTCTCAACGCTCATATGGACGTTGCACGCGACAAAAATATCAATTTATATCTCCGTCGGTACGTCGTTTAAAATGTATTCCTTTCTACACAGCATTCCTTCAACAAACTCAGTGTCGTTAATCGTGGATGACCTGAAGTCAATCCTTACTGTTTGCGTCGATGACGTCACCATATTCACTCAACCGTAGTATGAACTTTTTAGAAAATTGGCAAAATGGGGGGCACATTATGGAATTGATATAATTTGGTGACCATGCTCCCCAGCTACGCCCATGGTGGTGGTATAGCAACTAGTAAGAGTTGGGCTGAAATAGACAAAATTATGCTCAACAATTGTGGTAAGTAATTCAAATTTGGTCAGTTCCGGTGAATAAAACGTACTGCCACTAACAATCACCACATAGATCAAATCAAAAACAAACCACAAGATCTTTTGGTAATGCTAACAGTGCAACCACGCGGGTAGCCAGAATTTTATCAGGGTCTGTGGAAAACAACAACCGAGTTTCAACATTTAAATATTTTTAATGCTCCTTGTTTTTAAAGCATCATCCATGAAACGTGCATGCTTCTGGCGTTTTCTCCTGAACATATGTGTTCAGATTTAATCCGA
>JGI24021J15306_10007786_pt1 | contig 13091 bp, 9 predicted proteins | sample Ectturendosymbi1_FD_15306 | JGI IMG/M metagenome (IMG submission 15306) | reverse complement strand
ATTTGAGATTAATAGCGCAGTGCTTAAAGTTATATTAATAAAACCATGAGTGAATACAAATTTGTTTCTTGTTAAACTGAGCGTAAAGTCGAACGATAGAGGGCGGGTCTGATTTTCTTCATTGTAATTTCAGGCATGCCTTGAGTACGTTCCTGTTATAAATTAACCAGTGCTCTCGAGGAACTGCTCTAAACTGCAGGCAAACATTCCTGCTACACCTCCCAAGAAGAGCCTGGGTTCAGCTCAACCGCCTCCGCACCAGTGTCGGACGTTTCCGCTCCTGCTTGTACAAATGTGTATGTCCTCCTCTGTGGCCTGTGAGTGTGGCGCAGAACAAACCGTCGACCATGTCGTCCTCCACTGTCCAATCCATCGACGTCTCCACGGACTACACGGCCTGACGGTTCTGGACGATGAGACAACCGAATGGCTACTCAACACCTGCCCTGATATCTAGGCGGGCTGGCAGTGGATAAAAGAACTCGTTCAAATGAAAGAAGAAGACCGCTCATGTTGTTCTGGGCGTTGATTATTATTTTNANNTTATAACTTATTTGTAGAATGTGTTCGAAAAAATGGATATTAGGCAGTTTATGAAAAAAAGCGTAATTTCTGATAGCTGAAGTGCAGAAAACATTTCAGACAAAAGGTTGAGAAGTAAGGTTCAACCAGCACAGACTAATGGGGAAAAGGGGTAAAGCGTTTTCTGTATGTTCATTTGTATTGTATCGTCAGCAACCTGTAAAGAATAAGCAAAGATTCTACGACGTTGTTCCCCCTGGATAAATTTCTGCGGACGCCCATGGATACACTGATTTCGATCTATTTATTGGGCCATAAAGCGAGGTGCTGTTTGGTTCAATTTTTTAAGTCACTCAAAAAGGACAAATTTTTGTCAGTTTCCTTAAACTGTATGCTAAACGCAATAATCAAAAAGCTCTAAAAAGTTTAAAGCATGTAGAACAGCCTAATAAACATGAAAAACCAGTAAAGGAGTGTTTTGATAGCCAAGCGCGAGGCCCCAAAAGCGCGAGGCCTCGGGCATTTGCCCAGTTTGCCCAATGGTTAATCTGGCCCTGAGTGCACGACACGTCCGGTGTAACAGAGCCTTTTTCACGCATTTGCAATTGATGTGAACTATTTTACATCGTTTAAATCTTTGCGAAAATTCTTTTTATGACTGTGCTGGCGTCAAATCCCCAAAAAATGAAATTTGAAAATCCTGATCTTGTTCCGGAAACTTGAATAAAACCGTAGTCCGGATCCGATCCAGTTTGTTCAAAATGTGCTGAATCCTGCCGGATTCGAGTCCTGAAATCCTGATCCTGTACACCTCTGCCAGCCCATAATGACACATGTTTGAGTCGAAGAAACGTCCGAGTTCAGTTCTGAGTCTGTTTGAAGCGACCCAGAGATTACCGGAGAGGTTGAAAACACTAAAGGGGTGGAGCAATGTTTGGACTCACGCAAAACTGGGAGGAGTTGTTACGTCCTTCCATGAGATCATCCATGCTCTTTTTTTATCTCAAGACCAGAGGCTACATTATGGTGGCAGCATCATCGAGGTGGAAACGACATGTCGATCTCAGACATTCACAGTGACAGTGAGTGTGGGTGGAGGCTCTGCAGGACTGGGATGGAACCGCAAAAGGGGTGTTGAGTGTTGTATGCGGCTTGGCATCCTAGTATATATGTGAGCTGTTCCTTGTGCATGTTTGGTAGAGCAATGCCTGTGAGAATCAGCAATAGCCCAATCGGGGTGGTATGCAAACAAAACAGCTAGTGGTGAGGTGCAGCGTGTCATTTAAGTGCAATATCCAGATTTTTTTGCAGTGGAGGCTACGACACCAAACTCTGGGTGGGCATCAGTCGCACCCAAGACAATTGCAAGAGCTGATGTACCAATGGTGGGTGTACTACTACTAGGACCCCATGACGAGCCAGAGACATTGCAGAAGATGTTGCATGCAAGGATTTTCTGACATCAGACCCTTGGCTTGGGTGATGTGTTGCTTGTACAGTTGTAGGCCAATTGACAATGCAACAATCAGTCCAACGAATTTGACCCCAAGATAAGTTGAGTTGGGGTTGTTTGTAGGGCAAAATGTTGCCTTAGACCAGGGTTTCTTAACCTGGGGTGCTAACGCCCTCGGCCTCAGGGGGTGCTGAAATGAATTTCAGGGGTGCTGGTGAAGGTCACATATGTGGTGGTGAAAGGTTTGTCTATGAGCTTTCCTTTATTTTCTTATTGTTTTTGTCAAAGCTAACTGCCATAATTGCTGTTATTGTTTTGGAGAATGAACCAAACATATTATGTGATCAAGATCTGTGCTGCACTTGTCTTTTCTTTACTTTATCCTTATAGTAACCACTACCAGGTGTTAGGCAATGGTAAGGGTGTTGAACTGCTTAAGCGTGATCAAAAGGGGTGCTGACGTGGAAAAAGGTTAAGAAATGCTACCTTAGACACTGACAGCTAATTGGCACATATTGTCTTTATTGCATGTAGGTGGAAAGCAGTTTTTTTATGTTGTTTCAGTCACACTAATAAGTTTCAGTTTCCATGCTATGATGTAGGCGGCGATTATGCACATATCCATGGACAGCATTTTCTGCAGCTCTTCCCAAGACTTGTTAAGTTGTTTGAGTAGAATAAGGCCAAGTCATTAATTGGCATATATCCGTACTGTCATGACATGAGCTGGTTGATATAACACCCAAGGCACCAGCGATGAGCCTAGTGGTAAGCCAATTCTCAAGTGTCGCAAATGGCTCCTGTATTGCCCATCGCTTGTTTTGAGTTTGAAACTACCTTTGAAAGGATACTGACAGTAAATCCGCACCATCTATCTGCCCTAGATAACCTGTAGGAACTTTAGGGTTAGCCCTGATGCCACACACTACAGCACGCCTGCACAAAATGTGGCCCGTGAAAGCTTTTCTTGCAGCCTGTAAGAGCTTTCTCAATTGTTGAAAATGTTGCAAAAGCTTGACCTCGAATAAGTAATTGTTGTTGCAGAATCTCTTCAATACTATAGTGAGATCTGTATATCGCAATGAAAGACTTTAGCGGCCCGCGGCAAATTTATGTTGATAATTACCCTTCAAGCTTTCTGTGTTGTGCAGGCCTGCCATACGGAGTTGCAAGCTGCTGTTAGGTCGTCAAGCATAAAAGCCAGTTTTCCACTTTTCTTAGAAACAAGCCTCAATATTGCTGTTCAATTTAACCACCTGTTGGATAGTCAAGTGACCGCGTTGAAATCCAGCTTAAAAGGCAATAGCTATTGATTGAAAAGATGCAAGTGGCAGACAACAACAACACTGGTCAATACACTAAGGATGCCAAAATCAGATCATCCTTGCAAACAGGCCAATATGCTGGCAGCGTTTCCTTTGACCATAGCCAAGTACAAGCGCTGGTGGAGCCACTGTCACTTCCTGGGGTTACCTGACATATCAGCAAGTTACTTTGCAAGGCAGCTCAAAAAAGGGGCAGTGGACTTCGCCATTCACACTAGTGGTTTCGATTGCAACTGGTTGAAAGCAATAATTGTCAAGCTTATTATATTTTTGGCATTTGTTTGTTGCTGCACTGCCTGGTTTTACGGTGCTGACTACATTGTCGTGGCTTAGAGTGAAGGTGTCCACAATTGTTGCATCTCATACGAGGCTCTTGCCTTTGTACCAAGGGATCAAAGTCAAACCATCACACCTTTTTCTATCCCTCAGTTAAGCCAACAGGTTCCAAGGCAGAAGGAAGATTAATGCAAGTTAATGACCTTTTTGAAAATGAGTTAATGGCTGAATATCTAGGGAAGTAGCCTGCGTTCTTAATGCAGGAGAGGCCAAGGAGCCTTAGCCTATCAACATTTGCCATAGCGGCATTTTGGCACCAGTTTGGATTCAGAGGGTGAGAGATTACACTTAATGATGGACCTGGTGTGTGCGCTGCAGAGATGATTGGACTGGATCTGGACAATAATGAAGTTTGTTGATTTTGGATTGGATCTGGACTGTAAAATGCCTCAAATTTAGGATCAGGATTAGATTTAGACTGACTTAATGGTAAAGCATTAATTTCTCTCATAAAACAGCTGTATTTTGTTAATTTTTTGGACTTTATTTGGACTTGGATTTCAAATTTATTAAACTTTTTGGACTGTGGTTGGACTTCGACTGAGTTTTAAAAGTTCAGAAGGAGATCTGGATCACAAAATATGATAGTCTACTCATCTCTGGTGTTAGTGCATAAAGCATATACAAACTTTGTGAGTGGCAATGCTGACATGAATATCATGTTTGCGTCGTTCCTGAGGAACCTGATATAATCAAGGTGGTTTTCTAGTTAGGTTCCCCACTATCTTAATAATGAGAAAAGGTTATATCAACAACGAGTACATCAGGCAGCGTATATTTTATGCTAATATGAACAATGCATAGGCCAACCTGAACCTCTGCCCCTGTTTTGAAGCTATCCTGAACAATGATGGCAGTTTATGCTGATGTTGCAGCCCAAAGACGACATGTAATTGTTCAGCACCTATGTTGCATCTGTAGGATTGCATGGGATAGTAAATCATGTGTAATGTTCACCTTTTACACTTTTTGGTAGAGTTTTCTTTTATGTGTGTGGTAAAGCTAACATGCTATGTCTACCTTCATGGAGTCCATGAGCCCCACTAGATTCTGTAACAAGTGTGCGCACAAAATGTTTTTGAAAACTTTAATGTCAGCCTGTAGAAATATATGCATCCATGTCGCTGTCATGCTTGGGAAAAAGTTCCAATACTTTTACGACTTAACTTTTAAAGCTGGAATTGTGTTATGGGCTAAGAGGTCCAGCTGCAATGAAATTTTCTTTACCACACACTCATTTGCATTTTTGCCTCATCTTGCTTGTTATTAAAAAATTCACAACGTCAGGCTTTTAGATGCTATTCTTTGGCCTACCAAGACATGTAACTTATTCTAGTCCACACACCATGTCTTTCCTGCTCCACAGCAATCAAACATAGTAGCCTTGTTAAGTGTTCCATGACCAAAAATGCTTGTGTCGCACATATCTATGTAATTGACAACTGCCACTGTTTTCAGACTAGCCTATGGAAGGGTCTGTTTACCATTAGTCTAAAGCAGAGATGGGGAACCTGCAGCCAGTGGTCCACTTGTGACCTGCATCACCATTTAGTGCTGCCCACATCAGAATATTTGTTACCTAAAATAAATACAACTTCACATGAAAACATAAGTCTGAGACAAGCAGAAAACTCAGAAAAGTCTATTTTACTTGTCGTAGCTTTCTATTGTTATTTCCTTCAGAAGATTAGAGTGACATTTTAAGATACAAGTGTAGTTTTTTTGCCTGCCTGTGATATCCCACAATTCATGCTGCTTGTGATAGCAAATAAATCCTCCCCTGGTAAAGCATTCCTTGGTTTGGCCTTAATTTCTTAGAGAAAATTTTCTTGTAAATCCACAGATGCTATTATTTCTGAGTTGAATGCTTTGGCTGTGAATATTTGTGTTTCCCAACATCTTTATTGACTTTATCTTAATCAAACTAGTCTAACTTGACTAAGGCCAAATGTATAGTTCTATTACTTGACCTATACCGAGATAATACAAATTAAAAATTTCTTTAGGTTAGAAAAAACGTTGTTGAAAATAATACTACTGATGTCCCATCAACCAGCCAATCATCCATTGAAAATTTTTAATATACCTTCTCTTGAAGTCAAAGATGATTTTGAAGAGGTAATTTTTTGTGTGTAGTAGCCATGGAAGTTTGACATACTTTTTTATGTGTGAAAATATTTTATGAAGGTTAGCCTTGGCTAGGTAGTCTAGTTAAAAGCAGTTCAAAATCAAATACAATATCCTAAACTTAACTGTTCATTTAGAGCAGTCATCTTGCACTCTGAAAAGTTTGGCATTTATCTTGCTATCTTGTTTTTAGCTTGTTGCTATCAACAATAGTTTAATCTGCAAATGAAAAAAAATTGTGGAGAAATGTATGTCTTTTTGCCAATCTGCAAATGGTATGTTGTTCACCTCATTTTTGCAGAAATTGGAAAAAGCATTTGGCGCCATTTCTGAGATGTTGTTGAATGTTGTTTCAGACCGTGAAGCAAATGACATTCTCACTAAACATGTAAGTAAAGCTCATTGCAGTAACATGTGTTAGGTGTTTGTCAAATGCTTTTCTTACGTACAAGCTTGCTTCATATAACTTGTTGATAAGACTTTGTGAATGGAGCAGTCTTTTCTTGGATCATGGCATGATGATGTTCAGGATCATCTCATGCTTAAATACTAAGTGGTACTGATGGCTAGTAGCTTGGCGTGATGCTGACTTTCAATTAGGAACAGACACAAGGAAAGCAAGTCGTCTGAAGTTAAAGCTAACATCTTTGACTATTTCATGCAAAGGTCAAAGGTTATGTAGATAATGCTCCTAAATTGGCAGTTTTGAATGTAAGTCATGCCTTACAGTTTCTTAGGCAAGTGCAATTGTTTTGAGATAAGTATAAATGCACTGTGCTCAATTTAATAGGTAAATAACTCCCAGCAGTCCAGCAGTTGCATGTGCAAAAGGTTGGTGATGACTATTGCATGACTATGCTAGGACCACAGACTTAGCGTATTTAATGCAGTACTCCTGGCTATCTGCATTATGGAAGCAAAAAGTTCACTCTTTAGCTCTTGACCTGGTGTGTGCCCGCACTGGTGCAAGTGTATGTGACTTTAAGAATTGCAGACCTCTGTCATTAGGGAAATTGCTAATTCTTTTTGCATGGAAATTGTAGAAGAGCAGTACAGTAGAGACACTACAGGGATGTAATTTTGGGATCTTTGTAAAACTGCAGGTTTCTTTGGGCGGCAGTGAGCATGAAGAAGTATGTATTGGTCTGCTTTGTAAGATCTTTACAGACAGACAAACAGCTCCCAGGGTAAGTTGTTTTTCTTGTGTTTGTTAATAATACAGTAGCTTTATCTCAATTTATCCAGCATTTTGGGTATCATGCAATGTTGACCAGGTACTCTATGTTTGTGCTTGTGTTTGCATTTGCATCATAACATGTACAGAAAACTGTTACCATTTAAGCGTATTGGTAAAAACTATTGCATCAAGATCGCATTCTGGTAGAAAGGTGTTTTACTGAAGTTTCTGTCCAGTCAAGAGGTTTACTTCTGAAATTTTTCAGTCTTTTCAATATTTGATGATGGTGAACAGAGACAGTCTGGTCTGTGTGCATTTTCATGTCAATTTCATCATTCTTGAGAAATATCGCAGACTGACTGATAATGCACGGATGCAGGTTAGCAGTCTTTTGTTTGTTATTATTGCTTAACAAGCACAACAAAAACTACTTAGCTTTGTGTTGAATAGCATGGTCGATTAATTTTCATTATTTTTTATCATAGTTTAAATGCAAGAGTTGGGAAATAATTAAGATTATGTTTTGAGAATTATTCACATTAAATGGCTAATAAATATTCTATCAAATGTGCATATTTATAATTCAAGTTATTGTGTTTCTTTCATGCCCATTGTCTTGATTTACTTTGACTAAATCATTTGTACCAGTCCTGTTTGTGTTTTTTTCTGGTTACTTACTGGTATACTCATGTCAAACTGCAAAGTGATATTACTTGGCCTAACCTGTTATGCTATAATGATTGATTGTTGCATGTGCACCAAGTGCCCATCTGAAGTGTTCTCGCTATAATTTAACATGTTACGTCAATCCAGGCTTGACGGAAACTCTTTTGGCCTGCCTAGTGCTTCATTTGTTAACTTACCAAACATCTTTTTGTTCTATGCAATGGTTATATCAACTACTCTGCAAGGTCACTTTGGCAACAACAAATGTTGTGACTTTTCATGTCACATTAGCTTAACCGTAGGGGCAAGCATGTCTAAATTTAAGGAAGAAAATATGAAAAAAAGGTTGATGGACCAAAAGAAACCTGATTTAGATCAGCATTTTCCGTTTTTATAATGTAATGTTTCTGTTTGAATCATGCACTTCGACCCTGCCACTTCAGTTGTAAGTGCTGCGAAGTGCTAGCAATGTCGTGATTAGTGTTTCTTTTTCATCACAGCTTATGTGGATTGTAAACGAAATGATCAAATCAACTGCCAATGGATGTGATGTTCTTTGCATATCGCTGATGAAGCAGATAGTCGGTGAGCGTTTTTTGACTCCCAACCTCAAGGTTCACACAGGCCAAGTGTACTCTGCAATTATTGCCCAGCCTTGTCTACACTAAGCATGAGTCTACCCAGTCAATGAGTGTTCTTCACTTGTACCGCACACTAACAAGCATTTGCAGTAATGGGTTCCGGAAGTTTTTTTTCCAAGGGGGGGGGGCAATAGTGGATTTTCCAAGGGGCAGCATTGAGCAACAGTGGTAAAATTTCGTTTTACCAACTCTGAAACTAAGAGAAAAACATTTTTCTACTAAAACATTAATAGCAAAATGTCAAGATCCAGAGGGGGCCAACGCACCCCTACCCCCCTTCTGACACCCATGTTTGCAGTTGCTATTCTTGCGCCGTGCCTTGCAACATGTGGAAGAATATTTTTTCAAACCAAGCGTTTGTTTTTTCAGGTGGCGATACTTCAGCAAAAAATATGTGGTTATGTGAAAACGTGCTCAACATGCTAACAAGCAATCAGGCTTGGGTGGAAAAGTCGACTAATGTCCTTCAAATGACTGTTTACACTTACCTCAGATTGCTGCAGGTAAGGCTTGGTGCGTTTAGCGAAAGTCGCGCGAACTGTTTCGCTCGTCAAGAGCCAAACATAGCGTTTTGTGACAATCAGCGCGCGACGCCATTGCCTAGCTGCTTGCTGGCAAGAGTAAAAATACCGCTGTTGGAAAATCCTTTAGGCGCAAAAAATATGCGAGCACGGTTTTGTTCTCGTCAGACGTAAAATTTGTTTTTAATAGTCGGTAAGATTGCACTGTATGCGCAAAAGGCTGCAAACTATATCGAGCTGGTTCGGTGGCGGAGATAGGCTGGAAATTGGTAATACACCTTCTAAAACAGGGGTTTCCAAACTTTCTCTGACCATGTACCCCGGCAGCATTTCGACAGATGAGCATGTACCCGTAAAATTTCTTAAGACAAAAAAGTTGAATAAAATAAGAAAAATCCACTAAATTTTTTACTATTAGATTTTTAGAACTTTAAAGGTAGACTCTGTTTTTGTGTCTCAAACTTAACTTGTTGCGGCTGTACAATTAATGTACCCCTTCAGACAAGCAAATGTACCCCTAGGGGTACATGAACCCCAGGTTAGGAACCCAGCCTTGTTCTAAATCCTTGAAAATTCGTGCAGTTTTCCTTGAATATATATGTTGCAATCGGGCATCGCGTCGCCCGCATAACTATTGCGACGAGCAGCTTGTTACTTCGAGCTTTAGTTCCAGTCCGGTTCGATGTTTTACTCTCAACCGCAATCGATTCAAACGTAACGTTTGAATCACAGCAGTCTTTGACTGTTCGGCCCTTTCTCGTTGTTGCGTAATAATGCTGTCTGCAATGCTTGCTTACAGGATCACTTCAATTCGCACTTCGCGCCGCTCCGACAAAAGGAGGTGACCTTCCTGACGACGCTAATGAGGGAAAAGGTGGGTTGATTAGGTTGATCGCTGTTCGTACGTTATACCGAAGAGGCGTGGATGATTTTCTTGCGTTCTGTTCGTTATAGGAGATTGGCTGATGCAATTCCCGGATGTTGCTGGTCAAACAAATGGTCGATCCTGTTGTTCAGGGCTGGGTTTTTTATTCGGGCACTGACTGTTTTTTTAAATGACCGAAAAAAATTAAGGCAATTCGATTTGTAATGCCTTTTTCAGTCATACAAAACTGTCCTGAAACGATAAAATAATAGAAAGTTTTTATCGGTTTCGACAAATGACCGAAATGTCTCAACGAAAAAAAATCAGGTTAGGGAATTACGCTCCGTGAAAAAGATAGGACACACTGGTCAAGGTAGGTGATGACTTTTTATGTCGTAAAACACGAAAAAATATGGCAATAACAGCACAAAATTTTTCTTGACCCAACAAACTAATTGGGAAACGCCGTTTCTCCTCAAAAGGAATGTCGGGGGGTTCCGTTCTTGGCCAAACACACCACTGGTCTCAGGCCAAGACCGACCAGCACTTCGAGGCCAAAGCCGAAACATGTAGGTGTGTGCTTTTCGCCAAAAACACTATTGCGGGTTTTTAAAGTCAAAAACCAGCAGATTCAATCCAGTTTTACCTGATTCCATGAGCTGACGGAGAGTTATGACCGTCACGTGTAGATCTGGAAACAAGTGACCTCACAAGTTACCAACATCCAAAGACACCGCTACGTCCGGGTCAAAAGTCTCAAGTCCGTTTTCCCGGAGATCTTAACGTTCGTCGGCTTTGGTCGTATGACATGTTGTACTTTTGTTTACAGTGGACTGAATGCTGCGGCATCGGGAGAGACCTCGTGCGGCTGCTGTCAGCCGTTGCTAGGATACCAGAAATGGAGAAGCTTTGGTCGGACATCATCCACAAGCCGCAGGTAACACTGGACCGACGTTGGAAAGCTTTCCGGCGCTCGAATGCACATTTTTTGCCGTCAGGCTGTATCTGAATTCCCTAATTCCTGTCAAGAATGCTACAGTTAAGTTAAAGCGATTCCGAAACCAGGTGTTTGGATGAAGTTTGCTGTTGCTTTTCCTTATTGGGAACTAAGGACTTTTTGACGTTTGCTTTATTTTGAAAATCAACATACGCTAAACTGCCTTCCGCTTGGATTTTTGTTGCTAGCGTCTCTGTGCATGTTTTTATTGCTGTTTTCAGTCACTCTCACCCAATTTCAACGGAATCTTAAGTCTGCTACAGACACGAACTTCCCGAAAGTTCCTCTCCAGCAGGTTGACTTTGGAAATGGAGAACAAGTTGAACTTCCTGCTGTCCAAGGTAATGTGGAAACTCCCGGCTGGCGCCTCGAAGCCACTTGTGAAAAACATTATGGTCAGGAGTTGGACGTAAAATGTTCAACTCCCACCTTTCCGTATAATAGAAAGGAAAGTTTCCAAAATTTTCCGACACCGACTCCTCCACACAACGTGAATGAAGTTTGGCTGTCAACGATTTTGTAGTAACTGCAGTAGCAATCAATGGAAATCGTGGTGCACAGCAAGAATTCCCTGTTACAATAAAAGTTTCAAAAGAAATTGTACCATTTCAACAAGCACTAGTTAGGGCTCGCAATTTCGGAGTGCGGTGTAAAAACTGATGCAATTGGACTTCCGGAATCCGACTCCTAGTGTTCTTAGGAATCCGACACCACCCTTAAACACCGACTCCTTGCGACTCTGACCTCGCAACCCTGGTTCTGATGTGTCACGCGAATGTAGATGTTGTTTCGTATTCTTATTGAAAGAAGTGTCTGGTTAGATGCATTGTAAAAGTTTTATACAACCTATAAAATTTCTAGCGTCCTGTAAGTTCATTCAAACTGAAGGTTTTGAGGGTTTCTGCATTTTTCGTATTTTGTGGGTGACGGCAATTTGGCGGTGCGCTGAAGTCTGAGATTTGTTTCCGCTGAGGCGATTGAGTTTGACTCTCTTCCCCAAAGCACTAAACAGCGATTTGCTCAGCGGCCGTGAATCGAACACCGAAGCTTTCGGTTGCGAGGCGGGCATGCTACCACTGAGCTATCGTCTTTCGTCAAGTCGTTTGCGCAAATAAACGTGTTCCATCGCGAAGCGAAACAAGGAAAACGGATGAAAGTCATTCATAAACGGATGAAAGTCATTCACAAACGGATGAAAGTCATTCACAAGGAAAACGGATGAAAGTCATTCACATTCTAAATCTGCCGTTTCAAAGCTTGTGACTCCTTCCGAGCGGTGGCGCTTGTGAAGTCTCGCTCCTGCGCACACATCCTTGCTAGTGAGCAACAGCGTTTGTGCAGTTTGTGTGACGCAACAATTGAGCGCTTCACTCGCTTCGCACGTTGCAATAAGCAAAGCCTGTCCGTTGCAATAGGTCCGGCTGGGCAACCACAAACGCTACCAGGACTGGCTCCAGCGGCAGCATATCGCCACGCCGGATAGCCAGACCCTAAGGAGCGACCTGATCCGATACATCTGCGCTTGCATCCACCCTACCAACGAAATCCTCGCCTCGGACATCATGCCGCGGTAAGCCGGTTTCGGTTTTCACGAAAATATTAAAAGTGTGGTAGTGACTGAAAGAGCTAGTACTCGCTAATGGAAGAATTTTTAATTCCTGGGAGGAAATTTATTCCAGTGAGGAATTGGGGAGGAAAAGCTGTGGCTGAAAAAAAGCTTGTTTTTATTATTAGTTTATTCAACATATAAAAAACTGTACAACGCGGTTGGTTTGGATGGGAATGTCTACAGCACGCAAGGACAACCTGCTTTAATTGCAGGGACTGGCGTTACAAGAGAGTCTGTTTGATTCATGATCGTCATTTGTTTCTTCACAGTAGGTAGCGTGAATATTTTTAAAGCGTAAAACTACTTAAACGCCGTAAAGCGTAAAAATGCTCTCCTCCACAGTTTGCATTCTGGCGACAGAGATTTCCACGTTTTCAATTTCACGCCTTCCGCAGAACAAACTCTAATTCTCTTTTTCCGGCGTACAGATGGGCTGTGATTGGTTGGCTGCTGTCCACGTGCACGTCACGCATCGCTTCATCGTACAGCAACCTGGCCCTCTTCTGGGACTGGCTGCTGTACGCCCCGGAGAAGAACAGCATCATGGACATCGAGCCGGGCGTGCTGGTCATGCACATGAGCCTGCGTAACCACCCTTCCATCACCACCAGCTTGCTCGACTTCTTGTGTCGTACGATGGTCGAGTTTCATCCACCGCTTGCGGTTCAGGTGAATCTTATTTCAAGCTGTTGCAACTTGCAAGCGCGAGTAGCGCCTTGTAGCGCCATGACTGTCGGTACTTTTTTCCAGGGTGCGCTTTCTGGCGGTACAAGATTTAGTGGGCTGGATTTTACTTTTTCGGTCATACAATGATTTTTTTTTTTTAAACAGACTGAAAAAAATCAAGTTAAT
>JGI24021J15306_10007785_pt1 | contig 13091 bp, 7 predicted proteins | sample Ectturendosymbi1_FD_15306 | JGI IMG/M metagenome (IMG submission 15306) | reverse complement strand
CAGTCGGCGGGCCACGGACCCTCTCTTTGTTGATTAACTGGGCCACATGCACCCCTGCTTTAAAGCATTGAATCGTCAGCTTCAAGCTGACCAACACCCTCTGTCTACTCTCGATTGCATCATGGAACGTTTACAAAGCGGCCAGTACTTTTCGAAAATAGATTTTACTGACGTTTACCTGTAGCTCGAGTTAGAGAATGACACTAAGAAGCTTTGTGTAATAAACACGCTGTTTGCACTCTTCAAACGTATGTGTTTTGGTGTGGCATCAAGCCTTGAACAGTTTCAACGTTGTACGGACTCAATGATTTCTGATTTTCCCGGAGTAGCTGCTTACCTTGACGATTTAATCGTTTCAGGGCAAACAGAAGAAAGCCATTTGAAGAACTTAAATGCACTTCTGCAACGTTTGGGTAATTATATGTTGTGTGTGAAGCTGGAAAAACTTAAGTTTTTGGAATCTGTAGAATATCTTGGTCACATAATCGACAAGAAAGGTAAACGCCCATCTGATTCGTCGATTGAAGCAATTAAACAACTGCCGCGACCAACGGGTGTTGAAGAATCGCAATAGTTCTTGGAGAAAATTAATTATTACTGGCAATTTATTGCTACTATAAGTTGTTCGACAAAGCAGCGCCGTTGTATGCTTTGCTCAAGATGAAAGAGTCATTCGTCTGGAGCGATGCATGTGAGCGTGCATTCTAGCACTTGAAGGACACAGTAATCAAGGCCAGTGCCGTAGCAGCCCAACTCTGCCCCCAAAATGCTTACCGGGCTCCCCTAATGGTGATTCATGAAAAAAGTAATGTTATGCTACATCAAGAGGCCGAATGCCCTTCAAAACAAAATATTCTAATTGCAGACACAATTTTGGCAGAACCAGACCCTTAGCCAGGTTTTAAGGTTCGGAGGGGCAAAAATATTTCAAAGGGGAAAGAGTTTTGTTTTTTATCATATGTTTCAAACAAATTTTTCTGAGAAAACAATTTGGGAGGCATAAAAAATTTTGGGTAACTGCCCCTGAATATCCCTTGTGTCTGTGGGCCTGGACAGAACCGTCGTCGGAGACCCAAAAATTTTTGAACGAAGTTAACAAAAGGAATTGGGTCGTAAATCATTGTCACTTAATAATTGAGGGCGATTATTTAGAGATATCGTAATGAAATGCAAATGTAAAAAATTTGCAGGAAATCGGAATCAATCCTATTTCATGAAAACATTATTACCGAAGGAGCAAACATGAGGCCTGTCAAAGCATGTTCGCCGCGATGAACGTTTCTTTCATTAGCGCAAATTGATAAACTTTACCATGAGCTTAACCCTGCTTAGGTAACCTCTGCCCAATTTGGGCAAACGGTTCTTCTACTTAAATTAAAAATTAGTTAACATTCACGTAGAAAGCTGGTTCTTTAAGTAGCTGCATTTTTTAGACGCTCTTTCGGGCAGTCCTATCGAAATCTGCACAAGTTTTGTAGTTTTCGATGGGGAACAAAAATGTGCCCAAATTGACCCATATAGTTACCTGAGGTGTAACAAAATTCCTTCACAAAGACCCTCCTAAGGTAGCCTTGACCAATTTGGGCAAAAGGAGTTGGTGCATGTAGGTTCACTAGAAAGTCACGCCAGCAACCTTTGACCGAAGTCTGCACGGGAGTAGATCACACGAGTGCAAGCCCTGGCGACACATCAATTTGGCGCGAATGGCTTCTGCTCAGCTCCTGGTTTTCATTGGAAAACAGGCAGGAGAATGTATGGCGCCTTCTTCGTCAAAGGAAAGAAATTTGTGCCAGAAAGGGCCTGAACCATGTGCACTTGTGGTGAAAGGTCAAAGCATTTTATTGAGGATATGATGAACCTTGTGCTTTCTCTTTACTTAATTGAAGTTTCTAGAACTCTGGCTTAGCCAAAAAAGGCTTGCTCCGTGTTGTTCGTGCACTTGTGGCAAAAAGCCAAAGCATTTTTTTGAGGACATGAACTTTGAGACCGGTCAACGCTGTGGAACCTGTCCACCATCAAAACAGAACAAAACGTGGTTCTCGTGCCAACTGCCAGCGATGGGGAGCACTTGTCTACATTGATCACTTTCAACTTTTCCGCAAAGATTACCCACAGCCCTGAAATACTACCCAGCGTGATTTTCATCAAGACTGGAGTGGTGGCCGCGTGGTCCCAAAGTGAAAATCGCCCGATGTCGTGGTTGATTGTGAGTTAATCACCCCACGTTATGGTTAGTGTGAGTTCGGGTGAAAATCACCCTACGTTGTGGTAGTCTGAGTCTGGAGTGAAAATCTCCCGACGTTATGGTTAGAGTGAGTTTTTGGTTTCCCTGTTAATGCCTTGACATTGTACAAATTGACAAAACTCCGCTAATTTATAGTTTTCATGTTTCAATTTGGGGGGCTTGGTGCATTGTTTGGGTGGGCTTAGCCCACCAAATCCCTCCTGTGGGGACGGGACTGGTCGTACGTGAGACATGAAAGTCAATAGCAGTGCCGCGATCAATCTGATTGCCCAACAATTGCCGTTAAGCATTTGCCCATTTTGGGCAAGGTTGATTAATGGGGCTGAAAATTGCACTGAAAATAGAAAAATTTCATGTCTTAACCTAATTCACTTTTATTGCAGATGGAACCACAAGCTTGAAATGCGGTTCTGTTTAAACCTTAAACCGACCATCAATGACGTCTACTGGCGGAATTTTTTGTTTTTTCTACACTTTTTCGTTGATTTGTTGAGAACTTCTCACATTTTTCTTGGGAAAAGTGCTTTTGTTCTTCATCATATGAAAAATTTCCAAAATCAACATGTTGTTTTTTTTCTAATCGGATGAAGTTGAAAAGATTTGCTAAATTGTACAAAAACCCGCTCGCACGTCTAAACCTGTCAGTTAGTCCAGTATAAGTTAATAAACAAAATCTGCCCATTTTGGGCAAGGACAACAACGGTGTTTGTGCTTATAGGTTACCTGAGCAGGGTTAAGCGAAAAACGCCTAGCAAGCATGTGTATTGGACTTTTCACTGGCCAAAAAACGCATGCATAAACGTTTCTAATGTCTGGATTGTGAACAGACTTGGACAACTAAATAATTCTAGATTTCTAATTCGTTGAATTAGAGCGAAGTGATGGTAGTTCAAATTTTAACATAATTTACCAAAAGCGTCAGTGCTCTAATTTTAGTTATAATCTAATTTCCGATTTTGTCAAAAGTGCTAATTTGTCCAACGCTATTATTAAAGATGAAACGAGAAACTTCCCTCGTGCAAGGAAAGTGTGACAAGTTGGTCACAAGCGCCATGCCGTCATCCCATCACTTAAACACAAAGCTCTAAACCCCCTTAAATTGTATTTTGAAACACTGTAAATCAGTGGTTTTATCAAATGTTAGAATGTTAAGTTCTTTGCCCAGATGTAAAGCCCCCTACTGAAGATTTTCTCGCGACGGTTCTCATTAAAAACTCGATGAATTTCTGTTTTCATTGACAGCTGCAGCACAAGCTATGTTACCTTAGCAATTTATTATTATTTCGTCACATTGCCTATCCACTCACGCGCAGAAGTCATAATAGTCACCTGGTACTTGCGACAGTCAGTCAGCTGTGATGTTTTATAGCAGGGTCTCCAAACAACAACCGAGTGCCAAGTCGGGCCCGTGAAGACATTTTCTCAAAAATGAAAATAAAATATATTTACAAACAACTTGTTGATTTGATACAACGTAACATATCCCGAAACAATCAAATTACGTAAGATGTCCAGCACTTGATGTTGTGCAAAAGCTTATGTGGTCCCTAGACAACTAAGTTTGGAGATCCCTTTTTAGAGTATTGGAAAAACCAACATCGTTTCCCTTATCTGAAAGCTGCTACTCAAGAATTGGGCATGACAGCGACATGGGCTCCGTCGGGACAAGTCTTTAGCCATGCAGACGAATTGTACAGCAAGAAATGCGCCCGTCTTGCTGTGCGAATATTTGCTAGTCTCATGCTTATGAGAATGCATCCACATTTGGGCATGAATTGAACTTGGTTTAAAGTCGCTTCGGTTTGTGTCCATGTACTTCTAATTTTAGTTCAATTTCTGGTTTGTGAAATTCCGCTAATTATAATTCTAATCTAATTTCCGACAGCTGAGTTAGCTCTAAATTTATTTCTATTTTAATTTAGGAAAGCTAAAACATTCTAGCTGACCAAGTCTGACTGTTAATCTTCTGGTGTATGGCACATACTTAGATTAATAACATTTTGTATCTCAAATCGCCTATAAATGTTAACAAATATAAACTAAGGCCTTCGTGGACTCAACGGCTTACATCCATAATCCACTAATTGCACTACTCTGTTTTGGGACAATCCCCAAAATCGACCCTTCTTACTACACAATATATTTCTGGCTATAATTTTGAACTATTGCAACCAACCTTTGGACAAACGCATCTCTAAATGAACTTAAGCAACAAATAAAACTAATTAAGCATGAATGATCGTCACAGACGATCATGCTGCGTTGGTTGTGCACGATGCAAGTAGATTTCTGCATTCTTTGAAGCCTATCAAATACGTTGTGTTTTTGCGTTATGAAACTTCATTTCTCTTGGTCATTTTCAAACACTCGTCGCTTATCATGCGTTTACATACATATGCCGAAATGAGCCCGTCAGCAAACAAGACTGTATTAAAGAGGTTCAAAAAGTGCTTAATGCGTGGCGTATCAAATCACCAGTGTAAGATGAATTCACAAATATGCGATGGATGAGCTAAAAAAAACGGAGAATAAACGCACATCGTAATAATATCATAATAACTGTGTCAAAAAGTGAAAAGCATCTGTGTTTCAGTGAAGAAGAAACTAATTAGAGAAAGGGTAGTGTTCTCCATAAAAGTAGTGCTTGCAAAGCATTCTTCCAAAAACGGAACGCGTCTCACTATTTTGAAGGCTATTATAACAAGGCATTCGATTCAAGGTAATTTCTTAATCAGGCGTCTATTGCGTCAATTCGTAGCTCAAACGGCGTTAACTTAAACTCTGTATTATGAAGTGGTGTGCAAAGTGCAAACTTTTAGTGGTCACTTGTCAGTGGGCCATGTAAAAGCAACAATCCGCACCTTTCAAAATCGAGAGATGCATTGTGAGGTAACACAAAATGTAGAGGACAGGGTTAATAAAAAAAGCGAGAAAACAACCTTATAATCCAGCACAAAACAATAAATGAAAAAAATGATTTGGGGCGCAATTATAATATTAAATGATTTTTGTCTGGCAAAAGATTTTTTGTAGAAACTCTAATCTCTGAATGTTTATGTCTGGCTACGCTGACCGCCATGGACTTTTAAGAATTCACTGCAAGTTTCCGAGAGCCGCTCAGAACGCGTCCTGCAGGTGACTAGATGACGTCAGCAGGCAGCGGTTTGCCCAACAATGGTATAAGAGACAGAGTTTTGAATTGAAGAGCAACAAATATAGCACAAAAACAACAGCAATACATATTGATTAAGGAACGAGATATCAGTTTCTCAACAATACTACAATAAAACACTTTGCAACAATGGTTTATTAATACAACGACAATGTTACTAGAACTCTCGCTACAGTGAGTAGGTTGTTTGATTGAAATCTGAGGAACTTGCAAAAACAATTTGTTGATGGGGTCAAGCGGCTGTTATAGTGCAAGGCTCCCAAGAATTTTTGTTGCAAGCGGAGGATTTGCAGTTTCATCCTAGGACAGGTTGGAAGCCATTAAACTCACTTATCATGGATCCCATGGAGCTTCTGCGTTTTCTTAAAATATTTTATCCATTTTGCAGTGTTTCGAAAAAACTGCCTGTTGGAAAGTAGACGTTTAGAAATTTCATGCGTAATAGCTACAACAATCCAGCTTTGACACTATGAAAATGTTGACCTATATCTGTTAATTTTTCAGAAGCATTGGAATCCATTAAATGTGGCCGGATTCTATAAATCTTGCACTTCAATGTTTCTAAACGATTTCCTAACTCTACTTTTTCAATGTACAGTATAATTTTTAAGCCACAAGATATTTCATCTTCTTCAAGTAAATCGGTTGAACAGCATAAATCTATTCTCTTTACTTGGAATCCTAGAAAGTGTAGCTTTGCTGCGACTCGAGTTCCGTGGTTCTGAAAAAACAAACAAAATTTGGTTCATTGACTAACTTCATCGTAAGCTCAAGTGGGGCGTATAACATCAGTCAGGTAACTAATACAAATCTAAACATGTTGCAGCTATTCTTCGACACAACGGTGTTTTTTAATGCGTCAATTCTGTTCATAGTTAGGTAAACTCCGTCAATATTTGAGGTTTATTTCGCAGGCTGGATTCATTTTGCATGAATTATGAATAATCACCACCGATCACTACACGCTTGTCTTTTAAGAAAAAAAGCTATCCAAAAACATAAAATCCCAAAAAATATGTATTTTTCTAATGTTTGCCAAGTTTAAGAACGCTTCTGGTATCTTTGCGTATATTCAATATGCTTGTACCCAGGATACCTCGATCAAAAAGCTGAAAATCTTGAAGAAAAACAGATTTATTTTTTTATTTTTTCCAAAAGGAAAAATTTGTATTTTACATTTGTCTTACATTTATGCTTTCATCATTTTCTGAGATTCAACACTTCTTTATGTTTAGCTTAGGTCAGTTAGCATCTGCCTATATCGTTTACAGGCCAGCTAGTACTGCATGTTACCTGGGCAAGACCATCGGATAAATTTTGTTAAACAACATGAGCAGCATTGTCCATATAAAGTATACGTCTGTAGAAGGAAACTGAATGCAATTTGCGGTTTGCACAGCAAGCATGCAGCATGCACGTCGAATGAAATCAGTCTCAATGATCTGAAGGACAGCGAGTGCAATATGTTAAATTTGAAACCATCGTTCACTCTCGGTATTTTCAAAACTTGGGCTCAATTTATTTGTAAACTTTGTTTGGTCAAATTCGGAGTACAGCTTCAACGCCAAAGGAATTTCCACAAGTAGAAATCGTATGAAAACTATTTGGATAATTTCTGGTTTGTTTTAAGAAAAACCAGAAGTTTCGCGAGAACGTGAAATAACCAAACGCAAAAACTGCAATCAGTTTTTCGATTATTGCAAAAAAAACATTTTATCTATTCCTATTAAAACGTAAGCACTTTCGCTCCCGGCGTACGTATCTTACGCAACTGAAAGTTTGGTGCAGATGCGGGTCTACCTGTGTGGATTCGGATTTTAGTCTAACTGGATACAGGATGTAAAATTTTTCTCTTGAAAGATGGTACGTTCACGTACTAAAACTACGGAGACAAATAGAGAGTATTAACAAAAGAAGCACACTGTTTGATTTCAAGGGCAAGGTGTTTTGTGAAACTGGTACAAATGTGGTAAACTCTTAAAACCTTCTCGGAACCTAGTGTAATTTCTCGGGGAAAACCCCGGTGCGGAAAAAATTTTCTTTCTAAGTCTATCATACCGATCAAGTGAAATTAAAGACACGTCTAAGAATTTCCTTACAAAGTTTGATCCGGTGCAGAGCATAAACGGTTGCTGTACTCAGAACAAGTGAAGCCCACGCAATGAAATAGCTATACCCAAACGGGAAAACTCCAATCCTTCTTGCTTCAGCAATGAGTTCCCTATTCTTGCTTACAACAAAGGACGTGTAAACAATGCAGGCGACCAGCAAAGTTATACCTGCAAANAAATAAAAAAAGAAGTGATTTCAATAATTCGCATTTTTCGAATATTTTTTGCTGTAGCTTTTTATTTCTATTCCGTTGTGAAACTAAAATTTATATTCGACAAGAAAACATACCTGAGTTTTTAGTTTAATATTTAAGATAAAGACCAAAATACTTCATCTTTTGCATCTGGTCTTAGCACCCAATCTCATCGCTTCAACGTACATTACATTATAAAATTTTGGATATGTGTGAATTCATTTATTTCAGCCAGGCCAAGTTAAAACTTTGCGTGATTCACAGTGAAATCGTTGAAAAAATAAGCTGCAAAGATAAGCGTTGCTTACTGGCGATCCAAGCTGATACTTTGGCGATGATAAGTGCATGTTTACGTCTCGTGTCACTGAACCCAGTAATGAAGGTCATGCGAGCTGCAACCATTGCACAAGCTGATGACAGGAACGAAACAATCAGAAGACTGAACGTTGTGTAAGCATATGCAGCATATTCTGCAAATAAACAAGAAAAGATTGCGGAAAACATCCAGTAAACATCAGACGTTTACAGGAANCTAAGATTCATGCGTTTCTTCTAAATTTTCTTTCAGGTTTCTTGTGCAAATATAATATCAAATCTACTGATAANATTGGAAACATATATTTTCAACTAAGAAATGGCGGTTCGCGAATTTCAAACGTTCCTCCAATTACTACGTGTACATAAGTTTTCAAGATGTTAAGTGGAGTCAACCAATTACATTTAAAGTAAAAGAAGAAAACATATAGATGACATGATAAAGTCTCGTTTCAGAAAGACACATAGCCCTAGAAACACCGCACATTGGTAATGGGAACGCAAGGCTTTTGGTAGTATATCACATAGAAAGCAGGAGATGTGTATATTGAAAATGTCTATTAAAAACCTTCAGGTCTTTTAAAAAAGTTTTTCTGTACAAGCAGAAATTTAGCCAACGGCAGTACGCGCATTACCTCAAAAGCCAGTCTGAACAAAGCTTACAGAATTAGTATGAGATATATTGTAAGAAGCAAGACACCACCTTCTCCCTTATAGCAGAGAGATTTCAGAATTTTTCACGTGGTCTGTGCATGACTAGAAGCGAGAAATTAATTTCGTTAATCGCCATGGATACTGTTTAACTCTATTCGGATTGTCTCACGAAACCAAAATTTTTTTATCTTCTGAATTTTGGAAACTACCGACACTCTTTTGTGACATCATCCCATGTTTTTCCACATGACCGCAGAGGTCTTAACTTTCTAGGCTGCAAACAACACCTCAGAGAATATGTACGAAATTTCCAGACTATACCTCCATAATAAAAATATTTTATCTATTGATTAGATATCCGTGCATCACGCAGTACTGTACAAAATAAAACGATCTGAATTTTTCTGCAAAATGTCTCACCAACTTTCACGTGAACGAGTTTAAAGTTTTTGACTGTGATTCCAAAATTGGTCTGGAATAAACTGATATTTATGAGGTGTTTTAGATAAATCGGCTGTTTCGAAAAACTAACGCTTCCTGTTTGTGACCTCGATCCATTGGATTTCTGAAGTCACAGTTGCAGTTTATGTTGAAACTTTTGTTATGTCATGAAAAAAAGACAAGTCGTCGTCGAGCCATTTTCACAAAACTTCATGGAGCAGTTTTAGCGGATGTCTTGAAACAGTGAGTGGCTCTCTTGCACAAAATGTGACCAACCTCGTTACAGGCGGAATTTCGATGGATTGAGAAGCTGGAGTTTTTAACTGTTGACACTGGATATCGAGAATAAACGTAGTTACGATTAAGCACGTTGCTTTGGACTTCATAAAAACGAGCCTAAAAAAACATGAAAAAATTGAGGCTCAGATGCCATTGAGTCGCACATAGGTAAGGACATGAACGTGATGACAAGCTCCATTTCACTTCAGTTCTTGTATTGCTTTTTTAAGTAATCATCACGGATGGGATTGTGGGCGTTACAAACATTTTCCCCACCTCTTGCCATGCAGTGTTGCAGATCCATGGGTCTAAGGCCACAACATTGAAATTTGAAAAATCTATTCTTTATAAACTTCGATTGTTTTTTTGTTTTGTCGTCGCCTTCAATCTAAGGAGCTCTCTATTCACACACTCAAATATCATCTTGACGGCTTAGAAATATTTCTTGCATCGTGCTTCACTGCGGTTATTATTAGCCCAAAAGCTGTACTTTTGCAGCANCAANTAAGCCACTGAACTTCATAATGCAAGCAGCGNAAAACCTANTGACCTTGCGAAACGTTAACACCGGTCAGAAATTTNTTTTTTGATCACTTCAGNGCTGAAAAATCAAATTGATGCCAGAATGAANAACACAGCGATTNGAATGNCGATACCTGCAGAGAGTACCTNATTCGAAGCGANCGTTNTTAGAAGACAATATGTTACATAGCAAGCGTTTTTCAGTCTCTGCAAACCTGCAGTGCCCGTAGCCTCGCCGGAAATTTTTGCGTCTCATCNGTTAAACACAATATGATGATGTCACGAAGCATTCGCTGTGTTCGTACCAGCTCAGGCCCTCGGAAACAACATCTTGGTGTTAATGATGCGCGCATTGCACCATGCTTGTGCAGCATACTTGTATTAATTTTAGGGATAAAATTGTAACACAGTCCAGTAAATTATTGCATCTTGTGATACTGCGTCACAGAATNGGCACAAAAGTTCCTATTGCGTCACAAAAGTTCCTATTGAGCAAACGTGATGAAGTGCACTTTTTAAGCTTAACTTAATCAACAGCCTTGTTTTTGAAACGTGATTATGATTTGAAAACCAGTTCAACTGCGTCTAGCAAAAAAGCACCGCTATCATTAGCAAGGTAAACTCTTTGTAAGGTCAGTTCGCTGAAAGCAAATAATCAAACGAAGAGTTGATTCATATGCTCGACAGTTGTTAAAATATTTTCTAAGCAGGATTATCCCGGCAATATTTGCCAACATTAGCAACACTATTCGCAGAAATTTAGTTCGTGCAAAAACATTCGAAATCAGTGGCTGCTTCCATTTTCTCTTTCCGAAAAAATCAAACGCTTTTCCACGAGTATCACACTAAACTTCTCAAGCTCGTTTCCTATCCATGCATACGATATGGCCAGCTCTCACAGCTTCTGTGTGGATTTTAGCAGCATCATATGAATGTTGCCACAAAACGGTTCCCGTAACATATTTACATTATATTCAAGACCAAGTCTATTCAAAATCATTTGAACAGGAAGTACAGAGGAAAGGGATAATTAATTTGTCTCAATGGTTTAATTTCTTTTCGCAAAATTAAATATTAATGCAGCTGTCACATATTGGTCGGTGTCAACAGAATCCATCAATAATTGAGAATTCAGAACACGAAATGACTTGTTGAACGAAGAGTTTCACTTTCTTTAAAATACCAAGAACTTTGAAAGTATTGGTTTCACCGGAACGTTTCAGCGAATTGCATCGGTGCTTTTACAGTATTCTGATCGTTTTCCTAGCAGTTAAATCGACAAACGCAACAAAATTAAAAAATGCAGTGTTAAATTCACGTTTGTTGGAAGCTGTAGACTAAACACAAAGCGGTTTGGCATGGCGGACTGAGTGAAGCTATACTGTAAATTAAAAAATTACCTAAGTCTTGTGAAAAAAAGTTTAAGTTAATTTTGTGCTTGACTAATACAAATATTTTACCTCGTTAATTAGCAGTTAATGAGCTAAACGTTTGTTGCCTATTTCTGGAAACCCATACTTCCAAGTAAAATTAATTTTTTTCGGCCGCGGGAAACCATTTCCTAAACTCATGCCTTGACTCTGGCTTTTCCGCCAGTAGTTCCTAACAAATGCGACTGTTGAATTACAAATCAGCTCTTCATTGGCAAACACTAATTACCACTGAAGCACGCAATGTCAGCACTTTAAAACTCACCTGCACGTCGCATGTGTGGTACTTTCAAGCAGCCACCGCTCCCGCAAAAGGTAATCCCACCGCTTCGGAATATCACACCAGCGTTAAAGAACCAACCGTTCGAAGTGGTAGATCCTAAGGTGCCAAGGAATGTGAACAGTGCTAACCCAAACGCAAGTGGCATATACCAACTCATGCTTTTGTTCAGAACAGGTATCTAACAAAGCATACAGTAAATGCAAATAATATCAATCTGAAAACAAACGACAAAGCACTTGAGATTTCATATAAGATTTTTCAAGTGATTGTGTACAAACCTGAGGCATTTGCAATTTTATTTCACTTAAACCAGCAACGAATCGTTTCACAATATTCAAGAATTTGTGTTGTGCAACACGACTAACACACATTTACCACGTATTTTAACGAAAATGTGGATCTGTTTTGTAAAATCTATTTCTCTGTTCTTTATGGCCACCTGCACCGCGCATTGCGTATTTGGCGCACTGGTAAAACAACCTTGTTCGATTATCTAATTGAGCGTGGTCCAACTGCAGGTCCGTGGGCCACATGTGGCCCGCGGACAAAAGGCCTGCGAGCTTTCTTAATATTTATTATTGTGTGTATGTTACAGTAGATAATTTTAGTTAGAACAAGCATAACACTTGCATTAAACATGTGCAATATTAACGACGTTGGACTAGACTGTAGAGAGCTTCTGGAAATTAACCAGCACAGTTAGATTTCGCCACCTTAAAGATTTCGCTCTAAAATGCACTTGATGTTTGGAAGCACATACGTGTGTGAGAAAACATGTTCTAAGATGAAGCAAGCCAAATCTAAAAACAGAAATCGAAGTGAACACAGAAACACTGGACGATAGTCTTCGACCTTCTACCACTAACATAGGCCTATTGGTAGTAATATAGGAAAGACAGTGCCGGAAGCCTCGACCACAGGAAACCCACTGATAGAAATTTGTAATCAGTTGCTATTTGCTATTGTGTAATAATTTCAATGACGCACTCACTGATCTTTCCTTTTCAATTTTGAATCTTGTGAATCTTTTGTTTTATACATCATTTTGTTGGAAGTGGCCCGCAAGTTGTCACGATTTTGTAAAATGGCCCCGTAGGTTGAAAGTACTTGGAACACGCTGGTCTAATTGAATGAAATGCCTGAGAGCCATAAGCAATGTGTGTAAAATTTATTTAAATGCGAACAAATATCCATAAAGGATATGCATTTTTCCACTTATATTCTTGGCATTTAAGAAATATATACATATACTAACTTGCAAAATACATGTACTGTGTAAGATAAGCAATCAGATGCTACCACAAGAAATTAGAGAAGAGCATGAATGCACATCAAACTATCACAATTTTCACACACGACAATTTGATAATAAGATAATAATTATTCTTGGTGCAAATCCGTAAAAAAACAGCGGCATTCTCTTTATAGAGGTTCTAAACTAAGGA
>JGI24021J15306_10007784_pt1 | contig 13092 bp, 4 predicted proteins | sample Ectturendosymbi1_FD_15306 | JGI IMG/M metagenome (IMG submission 15306) | reverse complement strand
CGCACTTGTTCCATGTGTTCCTAGAAACGACACACTAAATTATGCAACTAGGACAGGGATGTGCAATTAGCGGCCCGCAGGCCACATGCGGCGCGCCGCAGCGTTTTCAGTAGCCCGCGGAAGCATTCAGAAAAAATCTTCAAATCTAGGATTTCCTCCAACTTACTGCTGAGGCTAACTTGTCAGAGACTTGCTTCTATTTCCATTACAACGTACGGCCCCCGCTAAACGCAGCCTTCCAAATGTGGCCCCAGAACAAAATTAATTGCCCGCCCCTGACCCACGGTGATGCCATGCTTTCAAACGCTTACACGACGCTTGTCCAGTTTTTAATTTGAAAGTACTTCTTGATTACTTTGAAGAAAGGTTTGCTGACATATGCGAAGAAACGGCATGAATCTTGAAAAATTAGAACCATATGAAGACTGAACTATGTATCAGGAACAAGAAATATGCATTGATGAATGTAACAGATTTTGGTTTTTAGGTTGTAAGTGTAGCAATTTCAGACAGTTTTCAAAACGACTGAGTATAGTCTTTGTCAGAACTTGGCAATAAACACTGATCAGAACAATTAGCTCTTCTTATAAGTTTCTTGATACCTGATTTGCCCCGTTTTTAGCTTCTTTCTTAACATCAAATTTATTTTCGATATTTGCAACAAGCGAAAACTAGCCGATTGGCAGAATGCTTTCCTAGAACAAACTGCGAAAAGCGTTTATTTGTTGTACATACAGTATAATACAAACCCCTCTAAGATCCTCTTTCACCTACCGGTCGTAGGCCTTGTCCATGCCCAACACGTTTGTGTAATCGCCGTCAGTGGTTATCCACCGAAACCTGTTATCGGTTTTCAACAGTAACTTTTTTCTGCTGCAAGGNGTCATGTAAGGTTGATCAGCGTTGAGGTCGCCAGCAATGACGCCGTCCTGTTCGGTAACAAAACAAGAGTGTGCCCATTAGTGAACCTGTCAGGNAAACCTTGAAATAATTCAACCAAGCTTTCATTGTGACAGACTGTTTGATTTCACAGCGGTTTCAAAAGTTTGTCACNTGGATGACCAAAAATTTGTTGAGTGATATATTAAAACAATTGACACATCTTTAATCGATCTTTGTAGCAAGTTGAAACAAAGCTACTGAACATGAAATTGACCTTAATTATAAAAGAAAAGTTGGCGTAGAATTTTCCCTAAAACTACATTGCACAACATGGGTTGTTTACCTGAGTGGGGTAGATATTAAGTCCGTTGGACAACTCACACAACTTCATATTACTTCAATTACTTCATGCCTCACTAAAAGATGACAATGACAGAGGCAAATCGCAACACTTATTAGTGCGACAAACAAACTCAAGTCACCTTTCCAGTTATATACTAAAATAAAAACACCTTGTTTCGTGCCTATTGCATGCGAAGCAAGCTATGACTGGCAGCTGTGATGTAGTGCACGCTGTCCGGCATTAGTTGCCTCTCAGTTGCGCAAAATAATGCCAATGCAATTTTGCAGTACAGTGCATGCCAAGGAATGTACGTGTTCGCCCACATCAAGTTACCTATCTCGTCAGAACGTTTGATGTCTTGGTAAGAAACAATTTGTATGCTTTCATATTCATTTATCTTTATCATCTTCTCACTTCAACTGTCTAATGCCTTTCACTAATTTCCATTTTTCTCTCATTATGTAATGCTTCTGTATGAGAATAATTGAGTGGAGTAGTTGTCGGTACATTGTTTCATTATCTGTTCATCTTCAGTTTAATTATTGTGTGTCGCCTAATTCCTAAGCGGCGATGTGTTGTGTCTAGCATTTATGTATCCTTGGATTTCTCCGCAACCCTGTGGACCATGTGTCGGAAATAACTGAATAAATAAATAACAGCAGTTAGTTAGCACTGCACTTTCCGTATGCATAGGCAAAATATCAAAACCATGTTCACGTCGTTTAATGCAAACATAAAAACTGAGAAAGAAACGTTGACGCATTAAAGCATTTGGCGTGTATCACCCATTGTTGATAGAACATTACTTTTTTCGTATCATCTGTTGAAATATCTCTTGCGAAATTTTATACTGAGCTTTCAGGCAAAGTAACAGAGGAAATCATTTAATATTGTACCAATTTTTCAAAGATTTGTTGTTTTGCTAAATACGATTAGTAAGTGTTCGTGAAAATATTGAATTTCACAGTAACACTCTTTTCAAAAATACTGATCTCGTTTTTACAAAAAGAACTGTTGTAAATGAGGACATGTAAATTATAAAAACTGTTTTTTCAGCAACAGAAATACAATTTTTTTTTTCCGTATTGTTTTCTTTTTCACGAAGTTTTAAACTACAATTTAAATGTCATCCAATTATCCTCCGCCTTGTGTCATTTAGAAACGTGATAGCGCAGCACACAATCTCTCTTTTCATGTGTGCTGTATTGCTGTCTGCGCAAGCAGCTGACTCAATGCAATTCTCTTCTACACAACAGTACCTGCAACAAGGCCTTTTCGTTGTAACTCCTGTTTCAGCAAAATGTTGCTGCACACAACTTCCCCCCTGCTTATCCAACTCTATAATTTTGGTGTTTGCTACCATGAAATGCACAAATACGATCAATACCAGTGCAAATCGGTCGTCACAATAAAGGGCAACAAGGACTGGATTCGGGTTTTATAGGGTCCCATTAGAAAATCGCAGAGGACCACTCTGGAAAATCTTGTTACAGACACATTCTTAAGTTATCCACAAGTAGAGACCCTGTTTCCCACCAGGTAAGAAATCTGCGATGGCGAATGGGAAAACCGCCGATTACTTCAACCCTGGGTACTTGACAAACTCGCGTAAACATAAATTTTGCGATTAGAAATTGGAACATGACTTTACTTTTAGTGAAAAAAAACAAACTGGTAGAGGAAGACAAACGATAATAATCTTTGGATGTTTCTGACATCTCGTCGATCGAATTTCATGAACATGTTCTTCCAACACAGATATTTGCGCAGGTACATCCGAGAAGAGAGTCGTTGGGACAACAGTCACTCATTAATTCTGGCATCTTGCCGGCTGACGTGTTCCAATCAGTTTTGACTTAGTATCAAAAGGTTGCAGAACTGTCAAGCGATGACCACCTGGTGGTGTGTAACTTACGTCTAGAAAACTCAGAGGCCCTGGAGGGCAAGGACATAAGACGGCCATTAGTAAACACCGCATTTTCCTTGAGCATTGCGGAGGTTGAAGACGTGTAGGAATCGTTCAAAGCAGCTGCAGTGCTACAGCTATGATGCTGCATCACCATGAGCCAAACAAAATTGGGACTCGGATCAGCAGCCTCTGGATCGACACTCTCCGCAGACAGATATACTGTAGAGGCCATCCACCTCTCCATCAGCTTCACTTCACTATTGCTTTCACGAACACAGCCTTAATTATGGAGTGATAGCCTCGCCACAGTAGCCTCGTCTGCTTCGCGGGTGTGTTGACAGAAACTAATCGGTGTGAGAATTGCTGGTTGTTTAAAATAGCTGCCATTTCATGAGAAACTTTGAAATGTGAACAACAGCAATGTAGCGTGACAACAAATACCAAAATATTGGGATTAAACTACATACCAAGTACTGGCAACTCAATGAATATTACTGCGCACTATCTGGCGTTGTCCGTTGCAGATGATTTACTACTGCTAGGTCCAACTAAGACCAACAAAGCGCATTAGTCAGTAATGAGGGATTGCCTTGGACAGATGGAGGAAAAAGTATTTCACAGAATCTTTTGACAATCACTGCGACAAAATCTTCCTAACTGTCACAAAACTGAAGTTTGCGAAGGTTACTGGCTGCAACAGTTTCTGCCCAGGCTTTTTTCTTTGACAGCGCAATTACATCCACTGAAATTTTACAGAAATTCCGTAAAAGTTTTTATTTTTTTCAAAACTAAAGTGAAGAATGAAAAACATTCTCCAATTTCTTATTGCCGGCTCGCATAACTATTTTCAAAAATCTGCCCTGTCCCTTTGACTTTTTTTGATCTAAAAATTTACAAACACTATCCTGATTCAAGTAACTTTGATACATGTTTTAGCACTAAGGACAATGGCAGCCTCAGAAGGTTACCCGTCTCGTATCCTATTCCCGCATCAGGTTTCCCATGCTGTCAACGCACTTGATGCTTTCAACCAAAGCAACATATCCGCATCGATTCGGTGCAGCACATACTCACCCAACATCTTTTAATATCTTTACGTGCTCACTTTCAAGGTCTGACAATTTTACGTGCGCCTTATTTTTCACCCGTGATGCTAAATAGCCTCATACAACACGGCCTAAGTATGAGATCAAAAACAAATCAATATTAAGATGTTTTGATGTCTATACTTCTCTATTGTTTGCCGCTAGTGGTGATTTGCATGTGAATTCTGGTTTTTCAAGTGCGTGGTTCTACTAATTAAAATGTGCCGTATATGAGTGTTTTCTATAGTCATGAATTTCTTTTCGTCACGACAACAATCTGACGAAGTAGTTCATGTATCAGCCATTTAAATTCCAAACCAAAAATCTCATGGCGTCTTAACTGGCAAACTTAATTTAAATGTAGATGAGAAGGATGAAACTATCAGTTTTATGCACATCCAAGACTTTCTACAAAACGATTACTCATATTCCTTGTATTTTAGCAAGCACAAATTTTTTTAATTGCCACGTTGCTGCGGCGTTTCAACGCTTCATTCGATAAAAGATATGGTTGTCATTTTCAACTAGTCAAACACTTCTGTACTTACGGGAGTATTAAACATTTTTGAAGACGAATCATAAACTTCAAGGAGGTTGTTTAATTCCTTTTCAGTAACACCTTTGCCTGGTTTGGCGTGCAATGGAATGTAAAAGAAATTATTCTGCCAACCTACACAGATATTAGTGAAAGTTTTGTTAATTAGTAAAAAAAATTACAATGCGAACTACAAGATTGACAAGACACTATTTCCTAAAGGTTGTGATATCAACCTTCTCTGACTACCTCTTGCAAATATTGAATCGTATTTGTAAAAATCAGCTTGGAAGTTTTCATCAACACATTGAAAGCTCCACAATTTTAGAAAGCTGTTGAATTTGCGACAAGTAACGTTTTCATCTTAACCGTCCTGTGTATCACAAACCAAGAAAAGTGTTAACACCAGTAACATTTCGTGGTTTCACATTGAAAATACGGATTGTTGAAAACAACGAAAAAGACCGATTTGTTATTTTGAGCTTGTTTGATGAAAGACACACTTGGGGCGCGTTACAGAATGTAGAAAAGCGATACACAGGAGTACGAAATGAAACAAAAAATCTTCTATACTTTTACAAAAATCTATAAAACATGTAAAAAGCCTTAGCGCTTTCTGAAGGATATCAAATAAACAGGTACAATGCAATATGCAAATTTCTATGCGAAGCATTGATGCTTATTTAATCTATCAAAGTACGACATGTTACTTGTTAATGCTGTCATGTAGTAAAAAGGAATGTCTCAAGCTTGTTCAGCCTGAGGCTGAGTTTACAATCTCCCATCTGCATCACAGAATCCTCTTACAGTAACTGTTAAACAGTAATTGTAGCAGAGTTGCAGTCTAACGTTAAGTGTCTTCGGGTCGCTGCTGATTAGTTTTAAAACCGTTTTAAGTCTGGATGATATGGTCTCTATTGGTGGGTATGTTTATGTGTGTCTTATGTGACCTAGCCTCTCGTTGTTTAATAACTTCCTTTTGGAAAAACAACTGCGTTTTCAAACGTGACAACCATTTCGGGACCAGAAAAGACGATATATCGTCTTGGACTATTTCAGCCACAACTCGCCAGGCGATAGAGCTAGAGAGGCATTCAAACCCTCTATAACAAGGTTTCCCAAACTCTCTCTGTCCATGTACCCCTTCAGCATTTCCATAGACGAGCATGTACCCCTAAACATGAGCGCCGGAATTTTCTTTCCAGGGAGGGGCCAATAGTGGATTTTCCAAAGGTGTGCCAAAAATATTTTTGCAGGGGGGTGCAAGAAGTGGCAAAATTAGATTTCCACGACTCGAAAATAAGAAAACAACCTTAAAAAGATGTCAAATTTAAAAATCATAGAGCTGCCTTGGCCTCCCATTCGACAATCATGCCCCTAAAAATTCTTATGGCAAAAAGGCTGAGGAAGATAAACTATATTTACCGATAAGCATATAATGATCTTTGAAAATATTCACTGATATTTATTTTAATACTTTAAGCTTTGAACCAGACAAGAAGTCAATAGAGCACAAGCATACACTATCTGCATAGCACAGATTCATACCTGATTGAAAGATAATAACAGTCACAGAAAGTTTTGTAATGGAGTTGGTGGTGGGACCACAGGATTACAGACACTTGTTCGCCAATTCGTAACACTTGATACAACACTACATCNAGAGTAGGACACGAAAATAGNATGTTTAAGAAATAGAGTCCAACCCTGACTAAGGACTTGTGAAGTACGAATGCGTTGTGGTCTGCACATGGCCTCTAATTAACATTGTAACGTCCGGGCACTCGATCACAAAGTAAAGTACGGTCGTAGTGTTTAAAGAATACGGACGATTACCGGTATAAACAATCTGAGTGCATCAAAGCGCGCAACCATACATTGTTGGATTTCTTGCATCGTTCAGGAAACAGGTAGGCCTACACATTTTTTTCAATAAGGCCTCAAATGTAGGAATGTTACACTGAACCTGATAACTACTAACACTCTATCACCATGGCAGGTTGTATAGAGTTTTGCAAACAATGTTACAGGTCACACGAAATCTCTGGATGCATGACTGACTGAATTATAATTCATACACGGACCTACAGAAGGAGCGAAAAAGTACATTTTCACTGCGTTCGAATATCAGAAAAAAGAAGCTCGCATTAGTGCTTCATAATATTGATATTGCGCAGTTGTCTCAGAATGTCTTTGTCATCTGAAAGCTCAATATCTAATACAAACCCCAAATGTTTGTAGTGGGAAATAGCTTTTACCCTTGGTACACCCGGTGTCAGCAACGGATGACAGTGCTTTTTACGGTCTTAGCCTTAGACGTCATACAAACAGTGTTGCTGCTGTTGAAAATAATTTCACGCGATTCTGCATAAGCCTGACACACATCTGGTATTCTTTGCAACCCGCGTATACTTCGACAAAACACACAAATATCCTCAGCAAACATCAAGTGGTTCAAATATGACTTCACCCATACAACACCCAGCCCTAATGTTGTTTAGTTCAAGAAATAAATCATCTAAATATACAGCAAACAAGTATAGACTCAATACTCTTTATTGTCTAACCATATTAGTAACATGAAAAGTTCGGACAAATTCATATGTATAAATAATATTTGAAATGAATAATTTATAAACATATTTTTCTCTTCTACTGCTAACCTCAAATGTACCCCTTCAGATAGGCAAACGTACCACTAAGGGTACATGTACCCCAGTTTGGGAACCCCTGCTCTATAAAGATGCGGAAAGGTTTCTAGTTTCGATAAAAAAGCTAAGAAGTTTTGGATTTGAGTTGTTTTGTGGATTACGTCATAATCAGGGAAGGTTTAGGTATTTTTTGCCCACTTCATCTGGCCCTGAGCCTCAACCGCAACAGCGAGCTTTGTGCTTCATTTTTTATAATAACTAGGCAAATATCTGCATCTTTTGAGCATTGGTTTGTAGCGTTTGTAGTCAGGAAGTTATGAACAAGAAACGCAAAATAAACAATGAAACCCCTAGGAAATAAGCAATTATTTAATTGTTTATTGATGTGACAGCATGAGAGCATCAAGCTTGCGGAATGCTTAGGCGCGTTACAAGCATTGATGTCACACCTCCAGCCGCAATATATGGTATATTGTGTCGCGTGCAGTACGGTTGTGCGATTTAAAGTCAAGCCGTGAGCATTGTTGGGCATACTAGGCGATTAACGAAAGAGAAGGATACAACAGTTCACCGTTTTCAAATGTACAGAAGTAGTTTTCGATTTTTTGAAAACCGATTAGTTTTTATGTAACGACTTAACAATTACCACCCAACAATGTCTAACATGTCTGGCGTACTATGAAACGTGGCTGCCTACGTGGGAAAAATGTTTACAAAAACCAAAATAAGAAAGGGGAAAATTAAAGATCTATTATCACATTTCTTGTGTCTGTATTTATTAATGTAACTTCCTTTTGCATCTTTCTTTATTAATATTTGGCCATCATGATATAGTATTGCTAGTGGCAGCGGCAGATGACATTCCAGGCTCTGGCCTGCCGTCATTTTCAGTAAAATAAAACAGATAAATAAAGGGAAAAGTTGCATGCTACTTTCTTCAAATATCTTGCTTCTTTTTCATTAGGCTCAGTCAGTTTCAGTAAACCCTTTGACAAGTTTCAATCTACAGGAAAAATTGTACAATGTTCAATGCAAAGTGGAAGGATTAATAGATCACTGAAAATAGTTTTAAAAATTAAAGATAAATCCGTCGCGTTGTCAACAGTGATGTAGTGTATGTTCCAAAAAGACGTTTTTGTGCATAATTGTCCAAAAATGGCATGCCAAAATTTCAAAAAATTTTGTTGCTATTAAGTATCCAATCAACGTCACATCCAGGGGCGTAACGAGGTTAGATGGGGTCCCAGGCAAGAATCAAGTTTGGCGCCCCCATGTTCGAACCAGAGGTCTTTCGGAAGCTAATGTACTGTATTTAAAGGAAGTACTTTCGGCATTTTTGGGACTTTTAGGCGCCGCTGCAGTGATTCGGCGCCCGGGGATTTGTGCCCCCCTTTCCCCCCTCGTTACGTCGCTGGCGTCTCGTGATAAATACGTGCCTCTCAGCACCAGGCATGCTCTTCGCTTCGACTGTGCATTCGTTGCTCCGCTCAGTCTGTTGATCTACCTGAACAGTGGTTTAGGATTGTGAGTTTATGCAGCATTGTTTGCTAGTTGTTATGTGGTGGTACCTATAGTTGTCACTTTACATTTTGATTTTGTATGTTGTGTCCAGGACGGTCACGTTCTAAGAGTGTTCAAACTGTACAATGGCATTCTTATGTTGAATACACATCGCAACACTTGCAAACTTTTTATCAGCCAAAAAAGACAGTTTAAAATAATTTATAAATAGTTATGTCGGAGAATGGTTTGAGATTTTAATAATTTAGCGGAGTACCAAAAAGACTGATTTTACTTCCATTTTTGCAACTTACCTTGTTCATCAATACGATTAAAATGAGCAACAAACGGTGGTCGTTCAAACTATCCACCGCGCCACGGAAACACGCTTTTTACAATTAATTTTTGGCGCCTGTGGAAACAACAGAATGTTTAATTTGAAAGCTTGCAGCCTAAGGAGGTACTCCGAACTACTTGGGCATTAAGGAATTAGAATTTCGAAGTCTTTTCCAGGGATCACCAGCATGGTGCTTGCGGGCACCAGGTCATCAGCAGCCCAGCACGGGTCACATCGGTCGCCAAGGGGACTGTTCTAAAAATATTATTGACAAGATCAGCGTTTTGGCATAGATTGTAGTGGTCTCGCGAGACCACAACATGGAAAATCGGCAAAGTCCAAGGGGACAGCCCCAACGAAAGTCACCTAAGAAAACTCGAAACATAAAAGGCCTAGTTGCGATGCGACTAGTGAAGTGCTTCGCTGGCTGGTTGAATCGTCTGGCGAGGTGGCATCACTGAATATTCCTCAAGTGCCCAATCAATCAAGGGTTCAAGTCTCAACATATGCGGATCGCACAACACGCCGGGACGTTCCGCATCAAGATGAATATCAATTAAGCACGTTCCTAATACTGAAAGTTAAAGGGAATTGAGTGAATTTGTGAATGTGTTATCTTGGAAGTGTGCGTCAAATTGGCAGACGCATTAACCGTTACACAAGGAGCAGCTCTCAGTTTCAAAAAGGGTGGTGATCTCTTGTCTATTCTCTTTACATCATATGTAATCTAACGCTGAACTTATTTGAAAAACTTCACATAAATTGTGACGTTCGTGGGTCATCAGACGTTCGTGAGCAGAATTTATGTGAGTGCAAGATTTGAATATGGTGTAAAATAAGAATCACACATTCCATTTTATGGTTGCCACCCTGACAACGCACTGATGACCTATTTATTTTTGCGGAAAGTTTGCGCAGCAGAGTTTAAGCCTTGCTCTCCTCTGGTTGGGCTTTTCGGGTCGGGCCGGGATCCACGCTGGCAGAGACAGTTGTTAGTGAAGTGACTGTGATTTTCTTCAGCTAATTCTATTTGCAAACACAGCTGCGTTCTTTTGCTCTCTGCTCGGACTAGTCTTACACCCTTTTTGAGAAGACAACAGCGGTGAGGAATTTAGCACGCAAAGGCGTTGCTTCGAAAGGATCAATCACTGACGCAATTCTTGACTCGTTTTAAGAAACGATGGACTACACACCGGCTTGCATGCCTGTATTTCTATCTTAGATAGTTTCTTCTATGCCAGTGGCGACATCGGCGGTAGCATCGTCGGTAGGCTACAACACTTACAACTATTTATTGAGAAGCACTACATTCCGCAGTATTATCATTGACTAACAAGCTAAATTTGTGCTTGTTTAAGCCAATGTTTTGGTCAAGGTGATTGCTATTTTGGGTGTGATAAAACCGTGTACTTGCAGCTATACCCGTACACTACGTTTTTTATACCCCGTAGTTGCCCATATCTTGACTCACTCGGTAAATTTGGCCTTTGGGTTAAATCGGGCTTCAAAAACGAATGTAGTGCTCGGGCCAGATTTGGGCATGTGATTTCGGGCTAGGGCCGGGTTCGGGCTGCAAAATGATGCCCGTTTACAACTCTGAGCTGAACAACTATATTTCGGAACAGTGTGGCAAAGAAAATAAAAGCATTACTGTTGGTTTGTTGTTGTACAACAAGAACTGCTGACTTCAATTCTGGCAGAAACAACGTCATGAATGTCTCGTGCAATACGTTCATATGCAACAAGAATTAATGGCAAAAGAAAAAATAAGTGCCAATGCACAGAAAAAATAGCATTTTACTCGACTTTTATCTACACTACCACAAATGCTGCTCTATAGTGGCATATTTCGACATGCGGTGGTATTACTGAGCTTCCATTAGTTGCGGGCGTTTACGCGTCACAGCATACAGCTCCTTTCCTTTGTAAAGTGATCTCAACTTGCTGAATTCTGCTTCGGTTAAATCTGACATTGAGCTTAAGTGTGGAAAAAGTTTCATTTATTTCAGTGGCTCCCAACCTTTTTTGATGCATTCCTCCCTTTGCTCATTTTGGAACTTTTCATTCCTCCCCTGTGGAACGTTCATTCCTCTCCTTTTTGGGTTCGTAGGCTAATTACTGTAACTACAATTGGAGCAACGGTCTTTATTTACGAGAATACCTTAATTAATAAAAGTGGGACAAAACTATTACTCAAACAATGGCACAAAAGTTTGTCAAGAAAAACGTGTGCTAGTTACAAATATAAAGTGATATGACTAATTGAAAGAGCCAATGTCAACTTAAAAAGAGAAGTAGGCTACAACACTTACAATGAATAGGTAACGTAGCTTTAAGATGGAAGTTCCTCCCCTGAACTCATGAAATTACTCCCTGGGGAGGAATTCCTCCCCGGTGGGGAACCACTGATTTATTTCATCACTACTTCCTCCTGTCTCTGCTAGAGAAACTCGTCATGTGTCTGATAAAAATTGGTGACATCTTTGTAAACTGCGTCAGCAAGATTCCGCTATTTGCATTAAATAACAATGAATGACAACTGCATAAGTAGGTCTCCTTTCATTTTCATCTTTTCTGTCGTGAAAACAATTCTTATTTTGTTTGTGATTTGAAAAACTTTATGAATCCCATTTATATTGATACGTGTTTGCATAGATGCTTACAAAAGTGTTGGCAAAGATAAAGTTTCTGATGACAAACTAAGTTGAAGTTTTGTTTCAACGCACGCCTAGTTCTCCGCTGCTTTAGGAGAAGTTTTCTTGTCATCAAATTAAAGTTAATCTACTTGGTTTTATGAGTTCATTTTAGGGGCAAATGCAAGAAAAGGTTTTGCTGTGGAAAATCCATCACGTTGAGTTTTTACGTTCTTCTGTTGCGATCGGAAATCCCGAGCAGCATGTGCACAAAGCTTCGCAATGCGGCAGCAAACAACAACAGAGATCATGCTCGCAATCTCTCTTACTATTGCTTGCTCGCGCGACATATATAATGGTGTTATTCTTCACACACATCCCGTTCGTGGTGAATCACACAATCAACACAACACCACCTGAGAGGTTGTAACAATTCGTGTTAACTTAAGTTTCAAGTTTCTGCTGAATCAAATGGTTCAAAACCAATTGTTCTGGATCAGCATGTTTCCATATCAAAGAATCTTAGGTACCTCTGTCTTCTTCTTCAATCTTTACCAACCATTTATATTTGACGTCAAACCTTAAAAGCAACATAACTGCTTCACATTCTGAAGGACTCTCATNAAGTTGGACAAATTAAGATAGTACGAGGTGTGGCAATTTTAATTAGCTTTAACATAATTAAAAAACGAAGCACAAACTTCCAAGCAAAGAAGTAAGCAGCTCTGCGCAGTTCCGTCCGCAAGCGGATGCAGCAAGTAACCAAAATGAACCTTCAACACATTGCAGCACAGGCTTCCTATCGTAATCGCGCAAAGCAGGTCGTTGCATGGAATAAGGGATTGCATTCGGCGCAGCGATGACGTGGGCCATAAAAGCTTAAACCTGCCCCAATCATAAGGGGTAGGTTTAGCCTCATGTAATGCGTCACCCACAAAAGCTCAAAGCCAAAGATTCTCAATTTTTTTTAATCGGTACTAGACTTTCCGCTTCTTTGGAGGGCTTGAACTGCTCTCTAGCCCTGTCAGCTGGCAACGTAGGACTGGAAAAATCTTGACCGATATATTGGCTTCTACTGTCCCTAAGGGGTAAACATATCATAAGACTTTGCAAAGGATATTATAAAAAAGCAAAGACAGTTTAAAATAAGTTCTGAAAAGTTAAGTCGAAACATGATTTCAAATTTTTATGGTATCGTGGAGTGCTAAGAATCACTG
>JGI24021J15306_10007783_pt1 | contig 13095 bp, 8 predicted proteins | sample Ectturendosymbi1_FD_15306 | JGI IMG/M metagenome (IMG submission 15306) | reverse complement strand
CCCAATCTAAAAGTCGAGTAAAGCAAATGTAATGCAGCTGTGCGCATAAAATATCCACTTGCAACCCCTACAAAAATGGTTCACGACCCCTATGGGTGTGGCGACCCCCAGGTTGAAAACCACTGATTTAATGAAATCGGCAGAATAAACTGTGGCGACTAAAGCAGCAAAACTATGAAAAAGAGCGATATGGTCAATGACCGCGACAACCCAAGCTGTCGTCAATTATGGCGACAGGTTCAGTTACGCATTTTTGTGCGACGAAAGATAAGACAAACACACGCCGCATTGGAGATTTTCCTTCAGTAAAAGGCTTTGACAGCACTTTTCTCCGTTTGATCTCGGCTTGTAACTGAACCTTATTATTTTCAGGTCATTACTTGTACATTGAGACGACAAGCTTAGCTGGTGAGGCTTCTGCTTGGTTGACTGGTGAACTGCATCCACCTGTCGGAGCAGCGTGTTTCCGGTTTTGGTACCACATGAACGGAGATACAGTCGGAACTTTATCGCTTTATCGCCTGGTGAGTGTGCCTGTAATAGTTTTAAATCAACCTATGGACTATGTCATATTTGGCGTAAGAAAACTATTGCGAAACTTTTTGTGGTATTTAAAAAGACAAAATAGAAAACTATAAAATAATAAAGTTCACATAGGCCACAAATTTATATTGTCCGACGCTGCGACTTCGCTAAAGATCGAAGTCCGGTTTCAAATACACGTGGTAGTTTGCTTACTTTGCGATTTTGATTGCATTGCTTAAGGTTTACTTGACGCATGGCAAGTTAATTCTGTATTGTATCTAAATGTTTCAAAAGAAGTAAGGGTATCAACGCTATTCAACACCGTTCTGGTCAAACATGCGTTTGAATAAACCTTGGTTGGCGAAGGACTGGTGGTAAAATGCCCCCTTCTGAATCTAGAGGTTGGGTGGTCATGACTGAGTGGTTTACCGTAGCGCTCCGTGGGAAGATCGCTCAACTCAACCGCTCCGGCAAGAAGCAAATGTCAGGCTTCGGCCTACCGCCAACTGCTGTCACCCAAAATCAAATTAGTAAACTTGATGTACAACCCCAATGCAAATAAAAGGTTTTCAGCACAACAAACAACACCTGTGCAGTTCATGACATTTGATGTGTTTTTTTTGTTTTCTTTTTTGAAAAAACATTAAACGTACCTTTGCTGCCATAACTTAAGTTATGTGTATGCTACCACTTGCATGCTGTCATGTATACGTGGTGCTGTTGAGAGTTGGGACAGCTGTATAGTGCAGCAAACGTATTTTCTGCAACATTTTTTAGCTTCATTTTGCTGTTATTCAAAGAGCATTCTTTGCCAAGCACCTAATTTTCACTTTTTGTCTGGATAAAAGTTTTTTTTCGTCAGTAAGTCAATTACGCCACTCATGTGTTTTGTGACTTTCATCATGGCGATGACATCAGATTCCGCGTGGTGAGCATTCTCTTGCTTTTGATGTGGAAAGCACCTGTCGTAAAGGTTCATCAACCCGTTTGGTTCTTTTTTACCGTTCTTCTTGGATAACTTTCGGAAAGCTAGTAAGGTATCAGCACATGTACACGTTAGTAAAGGGGATGTTACATTCACGTTCTCTTGCGTCTGAGAGCGCAGGATAGGAAAGTCGAAAGCCGATCCATTGTGAGCTAAAAGACAAATCTGTTGGCTCTGTCTGCTCAGGAAACTAGATATTGCTTGAATTGCTCCCTGATTAAAAGTCAGTTTCTCGCTTCTGTTAATGGTTTGATTCGTTAGGTTTGTGATACTCTGCGCATCAGGATCAATGCTACTTCCTGGATCCACCACTAGCACAATTTTATCACAGTTTTGTAGCAGCTCGTCCATTTGGCAACTAAGAAGATTATCTTGGGTTGTGGCTATCATACAAATTTCTGTAATAAATCTGTTATCCCTGCGAAGACCAGTTGTCTCAAGGTCGTAAAAGACCATTGCTTCCTTTTCCTTGCAACTGTGAGGTCCTTCGCTTTGGTCGGCCCCAACCTGAGTGTTCTCTTCTTGTGGCAACCTGACCACGTCAAGATTTCGCAAGAATCCCTCTGGATCACTACGTATTTTGCTGAGCCTATGCAAGTTCTCAGTTTCTGCTGACAGAAAATTTTTGCCATGTAACTGTTTTTTATTCAAGTCAGACAGGGCGAAAGTAAAATTTTTGCCCATCGTGAACATGCTTTCTGACTCTTGTTGAATTGCCAGATAGTTGTAAAGATGTTTAATGTCTTCTTTTAAGCCGTCGCTGCTAAGCAGGCAAACTGGTTTAGCTTGCAGATTCAGAAAAAGTAATATTTGCTTAGATGTATCGCTGTCAAATAGCATGCCATCGTTGTTGCAGCAGAGTGTAAGTTTGTCCACTATCCTTGGCTCTTTACGTTCTTTGCTTGTCGCTTTTATTTCATCAATGTGAACTGCTACAACGCTCAACTGAAACTTTCTGTCATTTTGAGTTGAAATATTTAAAAGCACCAAACTCTTCAAATGAATTTGAGAAGGTTGCGAACGCTTCATTTTTAGACTTGGTAAAGACCGGCACTTGTATCTATCTTGTCCTCGTCGACTACTTCCTCTTATCGGCTATTCGTTCCGAGCAGTGAATCCACCTTTTTCTGTCTTGTGTGACTTCAAGCGTATCTTGCACAGCGCGCCAACGACCTCAACGATTTTCCCGCCATACGTGGTGGAACTGAAGGAACGGCAATGGGTATTTTCTCGAAGAGCGGATATTTCAACTAGCAGTACATCGATATGGTTAGGTTGCCTTGCTTCGCTTGCACGCTCGCGCGTTAAACCTTTTACGGGGAATGGGTGCTGGAATAAGTGAAATGTAGAAACGTACTACCATATTGAGTATAACATTCAATAAAATAATGATTTGATAGAGTTGCGACTATGCTGTCTTTTTGCCAGGATGTTGATAAAGATATTTCCACCATCTTAAATGGAGAAAACCGAATATGGCGCCAAGGCGGTGACCACGGAGATATCTGGGAGTTCGGGGAAGTGGATGTGTTTTCGAATAAAGAATGGAGGTACGAGTATAAGGGAGTTTTAATTATATCATGCATGAAAAAACATTCATGGTTTACTTGAATGTGGATACATGATGTTTTGAGATTTTTGACTGAAACGTGTAACTGAAAGAAGGAGCTTTTTCTAGAAAATAAATTCACATATCGGCGACGTTAAGGGAAAATGTCTATGGCTAGGCATGTCCACATTAGAGATGCGTTGTAAATGGCGCATTTTGACAACACAAATGTATGATTGGGTACACTGTGAAAAGACTGTTTCAAAAGTCCAGGAGTGTGTGCGGCGAGGAATTTTTAATTCCGCGGTGGAAATTTGTTCCAGGGAGGAATTGGGGAGGAAAATCTGTGGCTAAAAAAAACTTGAAGTTTTTATTATTAGTTTAATCAACACATAAAAACTGCACAGCGAGATTGTTTTAGATGGGAATGTCTACAGTACTCAAGGAAAAACTGCTTTAACTGCAGTGACTGCCGTTATAAAAGAGTCTGTTTGGTGTTCATAATCGTCTATTGTTTCTTCACAGTACGTAGTTTGAAATCTGTGCACTTTCTTATGATTTTTATGGGGGAGGAATTGACAGCGTATGGATTTGTAAGGGAGGAATATGAAAAAAACTTTGAGAACCACTGAACTAGAAATAAAATGTCCGTACTAACGTAGGCAGATTTTCTTTTTGAGAAAGTCAGAGAAAGTCTTTTTGAGAAAGTCAAAGTATATTGATCGATCTTTTGTTTTATGAACTTGTTTGACGATGTTATCGCCTTTTTGTTAGAATGTTGAAACTCCAACTTACCTTGGTACAACGTTTTGAGGCTGCCAATTTTTTGATTTTGTCAGTGGTTCGTGCTGTTAGGGATGCGTTGCCAATCCAATTCAGTTGTCATTTTGTCCAACAGGCTGCTGAGTAGGTTTGAATCATTTAAACATTTGAAAAGTAATTTTCTCGAAGTCCCTTGTGGTATATCGGGCAGCGAATCGCGTGTTAAGGTACACCATGCAAGATCTGGTCTGGGATTTCCGAGATATTTTAAAAATTAGCTTGAAGGTCATTGTTCGTGTGGCCTCGTTTCAATGTTTTAGACCGTTAATGTAGTTTGTAAATGATCGATGTTTGCTTGACAAACGAATCACAAATTATGACGCAACGCAACGTTTTTATGATTACAAAAGCATTCTGACGCATATTACCTTGCAAAAAGTGTTGATAGGCCCGTAATTTCTATATAGGAGAAAAGGCTATAAGGTTAAAGATTAACTATTCGATTTCAACTGTTTAGTGATATTTGCAACATTTGCTTGTTGACGCGTTGGTCGATATATGCACTGAAAAATGCAACGTTTCTGAAAGGACAGCAATGTTTTTATGCATGTTGTCAGAATCGTCATCGAAGCAACGAAAACATCGGCAGTTGGTCGCGGCGACATCGCCATCGACGACTTTGAACTACTTTTGCACAAGACATGCGCTGGTGCCGATGTAACGACGCCCGAGCCAGAGCTCACCACAACCCCGACACAGGTTGGTGCAACGCACGTTTTCTGTCTTCGTACAAAAACTTCCTTACTCCTGTTTGATCCGTAGTCACCTAAGCAAAAAACTGTACAGTCGCATGACACGTCAAAACTGAGGCAAACGCTACTAGGTTTAAAAAAAAAAGTTTTGATATACTGGTTTATCCGCGGGAGGCTTTTTTATCTTACGTGGGTTATGACTGCCTCATGCTATTCCATGGGATTCCCACGAAGCTATATAGGATGTGCATCATAGCCAGGGACGGATTAACCATTGGGCAAACCGGGTAAATCCCCGGGGCTTTACACTTGAATATCAAAACACTCCTTTACTGGTTTCTCATGTTTTTAAGCTCCGCGTCAAAATTGTACAGCTTTGATTACTGCGTTTTCAAAGTATATAGGTTAAGGAAACTGACAACTTGACATTTATCGTTTGAGTGACATGATAGGAACCAAACAGCATTACGCTTCATGACCAAAGATTTAGATCNAAATCAGTGCAGCCATGTGCGTCCGCACAAGTTCTTCCAGGGGGGGGGTCAACGTCGAAAATTCTTACTCTTTTCAGGTTGCTGATGATGCAATGGAAATGTACCTTCACAAAACGCTTTACCGTTTCTATCCCATGATGGATTTTGGTATTGCGGGCAAAAATTGGAATGAAATTATGACATCAAAATATTGTAAGCAACGCCAAATCCTTTAGAAAGACTGGCCCCAGCATCCAACGTCGTTTTTAGTTCGCGATAATTCTAGTCTCAAGGACCGCCGTCGCTTTGCACACTCAAAAAAAAGTAAAAAGCTTAGCTAGCCCTAAATGGATTTGTTTCTTTTCTGCCATTACTTAGATTGTTGTTATGAATCTTCATAACTAAGCTTTGCAAGTATCGTACTGAGAAAGGAGGGAAAACGCTCCAATTCGCATCTTTAGACCTAACAGCTCACCACCACGAGTTTCAGACTGGTGGAAGCTCACTCCTTTCATAAGCAGAAACCTTCTGCTGAGACAGATATTTCGTGGGCGTCTTGGGCCGCCAAAACCAGGACAACGTTTCATTGCAGGCACAGGGAAAGAGCAGTACTTAAAACAATTCGAAGCAAGTTCAAACCCACTAGGGAAGGCCCGCTTTCGCCGTGCGGTTCCTGGATCACCAGGACTGGGACAACAGTTTTCTCATGCGTTGGGTCGCCAAGGTTTCCCGACTCGTTAAGGTTTTGGACCGCCAAAACCAGGCTAACAGTTCTTGCCTTCCAAGCAAGGACTTAGAACCGGGACAACAATCTCTTTTTAGAAAAGTCGAAGTTTGCTCTGAACAGACAACTTCGGTTTGCAATTATCGGAAACCCTACTTGTTGGAAACAAGCAAGCAGAGTCCTACTGACTAATGCAAGATAGACACGAAGTCCGTATACAGTCCGATAAAGCCTTGTTTTGCCCGTAGGCAATAGCCCGAGATTTAGGTGCTAAATCAGCTCTATTTATGGTGATTTTCGGTGTGACAGTTACTTTTAGTCATGATATTTCCTGTTAGCTTCTTTTGTTATCTTTCTGTGAGTGTGTCAATTTTTCTGATTGGTTGACTTGCCTATGCCATACGTCCGGTGCATGATCAAGTCATGATCAGGTTGTGTTTCCAGCAGGGTGTGTCTTTTGTCATTTTCTGATTGGTTACCTTATTTTACCATATTTGGTTATGATTTTCTTGAAGCTTGTCAGGCCATATTTGGTGGTGTTCTGTGTCTTCCTCTTAGGCCTTATTTGGTGATTCTATGTCTCTCTGTCAGACCATATTCGGTCCTGATTTTCTTCAGGCCATATTTGGCGATGCTGTGTATCACTCGATCAGACCTTATTTGGTTGTGATCTGACTACCACATATCCGGTGCATGATCGAGTCGTGCTTCTTGCCTGATAGTTGCAGGTCTTGTGATCTATCGTGCATGCTGTATTGTTACGGCGCTACACATGCGTCAACCATGCACCGGTCATGCGTCCTTGCGTCGGCTCTACACATGCGTCAACCATGCATCGGTCATGCGTCCTTCACGTGATATTCACGCGGTAATCAGTCATCAATTGAGTGATGTTCTTTTGTTGTTGGTTGCGTAACGTCATTTCCGCTTGGACGTTTGTGACAAGTTTTCGTTTCACTGTTTATCTTTCTTTTCTTAAGTTCAGGCATACTTGAACATCGTATGCTGTTTTCACATTTTGCAAATTCTCTGTCTTTGCCGATTATATTGTTTTCAAATGCTTTATATCGGGCACCGGGCCCTAACACCCATTAGTCTGTGCTGGTTGAACCTCAGTTGTCAGTCATTCGTGTGAAATATTTTCTGGACTTCGGCTATGGGAAATGCTTTTTCTTTTGATAAACTGTCTGTTCTAATATCCATTTTTTCGTGCACTTTCTACAAATAAGTCATAATTTAAGAATAATCAACAGTCAGAACAACATGAACGGTGAAAAAACAAGAAAATGAGACATTCTCGCAAAACTGTTGCAAACAATGAGAAGTAGAACTATATGTTGACAGGATTATCGGACAACTTACTAAAGGCTAAAGTTAGAACACCACGCAGGCTTTAAAAAACTAAGCAGATGAATTACGAAAACTCGCCACAGCAAATACAGCTTGCACTTAGTGCCCACTGCGAAGCCAGAACTAAACACTAACGATAAAGGTGTATCCCCACAAGTCTGCATAGACGTATTCTAACAAGCCACGTATTTTTATACTGTGAAAATAAGTTTACATAGGAGCCGTTTGATTAAGCTATTCACTCGGGCACGTTGATCACAGTCTCACACTAACAATGGATTTTCCAACTTGTGGAAGCACTACAGATTTACTTATGCTTCTTTTCAGACAGTATGAAACCGTACGTGGCCTACCGCTGTCAGCAGTGTTACTGCCTCGCTGCATTACCTGCCAAGATGTCTGTGTTCAACAGTCACATGGTGGGCTCCCTTTCACTGATTTCAAATAAACCCAGACTGCACAAACAAAAACATATTCGTACAATAAAATCCCAGAAAACTTGTGTTGCGAACAAAAACATGTGAGCGTGCTTATTTGAATTGAAACGAAAATCGAATACTGATTAATTATAGTTCCTCTTCCAAATTTTCTTCTGCAGTGCAAACATTAACATTTGGCATTTGGACGACCTTTTTGCTGCTCAAGACGTTTTTCATAAAGCTGGTAACATACTCCGTTGATGATATGTCTCACTAATTGTAGTACATTTTTTTCATTAGGAAATTTTGTGCAATCTTGAACTGCAGCGGGATCTACAATCCCCCAAGAATATAATCCCAATGCCTTCTTCGTCTTAGTGAATTTCGTTTTTTTATTTCTATGCATACGGAAACAAAAGTTAAACAATCCGTCCTCACCCTAGTTACACCAGTTTCTTCAGTTGGCATTAGAGACAATAGCGTTAATTACAACCAGGGTTTTTAAAAGTGTTTTAGGGACCCGATTCGGGTCCCTAGAATTGAAAATCGGGTCCCTAGAATCAGAGAAAATCGGGTCCCCAGAATCAGAGAGATCGGATCCCTACAGGTTCATACCGGGTACCTGACATTTTACTTTTAAAAAACCTGCATATAACCCTGACAATAGTCAAATAAGATGATATGAAACCGATTAAATACGTTCTGTTTCATCCGATATGCGTACTTTCTCACCTGATGTGTGCATGCAAACCCTGTAATATAAAGTTATCTTCATACTATTGAACACACTAAAGTTGCTGATGAATTTATCAATTAAAAAAAAACAAAAAAAACAGATTTAACGCGATTTTTCGTATTTAAACCTGGACACCCAGGTCGACTAAAAAGCAGATCTGGGTGGAAATACCCCGTGGTGGGAGCCCTGACATGCGGAAAAAAACTAATTCCGTAACTTGAAGTGAACGTTTGAAGATTCGTTTTTTGTGATAAAACTTTCTGTTTAAACAAAGCAACCGCATACTAACCGCCGTACATAGTCATCCCCAGTTGTCTCTGAAGTGCAGGCTGCCAAATCGTATCAATTTTGACGTTTTTGACCGGTGATTCTGCAAAGTTGAAACGAGGGTATGTGAAACGCTACCGAGTTTCGCTCAGCATTCAGGGGGCCTCGCGGTCACGACTTTGCCTGAGGCCTCGCGTTCATTTAATCCAGCCCTGATCATATCATGTGCATGTCTAATTTCTATCTCCTGCAGAGCCGTGCCTAAGACAACCCCGTTAGGCGACTAATGAAAATTGCGTGTCCCTTTTTTGAGTAGTTACCTAGAAAGGGCCCAACACCTTTTTTCCGGAGGCCTCGAACCATTATGCTGTGGTACACTGAGCCTCTACGACTAATTATTATTGTGCTGGGAGCATAGCAATGGAATTCAACTTTAGAATATTTCTGCTATATGATGTTGACGTGACTTACGATGGAGCAAATTTCTAATCCACTGTTCCATCACACTGGAATCTCATTTCCATGGACAAGCCTGTTGAAAAAACACCGAAGTTAAACCGTAGCAATATGAATTGACCGTGGCAATAACGAAATCGAAGCAAACAGCATTGCATCATCTCACGTATCGTTAGAGTCACAACGTAGCATGCCAACACGCTGTGATCAAAGCATCCGTTTGAGAACTTGTTGAGTATACTCTCTTACGTCGCTGGTATTACTATGTGGCCGTATTGCCATTGATACTTGCACTCTTAACTGAACTTTGCGGAATCTCTTATCGTTTGCCGTGACTTCACAATATGTGTTCACAGGCTCCCAGCCAATGGGATTGTGACTTCGAAGAAGGCAACTTGTGCCTTTGGCGTGAGGACACTTCGAGCGCATTCGTGGGACAATGGTTTATTCAAACTGGTCCGACCCCGACAAACCTGACAGGCCCACCTGCTGATCATACAATGAAGAACTTCATGGGCCACTACATTTACACCGAAGCAGATGGACACAAAAGTGGTGATAAATCACGGTAATGAGAAGCTTGGTTTTAATCGAGCGTTGATAATAATGACGTACATAACATTTCGATTTTCTACGACGTTATCTTTCTCGTATTTGGTCTGCGTTTTTTTGACTTGCTTCCGACGTATTCCCATGATTAAAAAAGTGATGCTTGCATGGAATGTTAAATATCAGTTTCAAAATTTTGTGATCGTTAGAAAAAATTGGAAAAAATGTCCAGCATTCTTATCGTGACAATACTACGCGCAGAGTAAATAATATAACAAGGCTACAAAAATAAAACCGACAACCTATGACTTATGAATGACGTTGGCCACTTTTAAATTTTAAAAAATGTGCAGAAAAAGAGACATAACCTCACCGAGGTTGCACACATTGATCTTAAGTTGTATTTTGAAGCTTTTTGGAGGTCTTTGAAGTAACTGTTATACATACTGGCTCCATCAGAAATTTATTTTGTTGGTAAATGACCAGTAGTTGTATATCAACACATTGCTTGAAAATTGGCTAGAACTCGTGGTGGCAAAAACAAAAACATTTTTCGTGAGAAGTTGCTCCAAACACTGAGAATATTCATGAAGCTTGAATATAGCTAAAGTTGCAGATACTGCGCATGTACAACTTAAGTTGGATTTGCTTCTGAAACCGTTTAACGCGGATATTTCGTGAGTTAATAAGGCACGTCTCGTCTAATCAGCAAGGCTACTATGAAACAGACTGATGATTTTACGAATTGGCGCTCTTGCCTTTATATTTTTGATGCTGTTAAGCAATCCAGACAAGGTTTGTACCGCCAGGACGGTGAATGCATTGTAGTGCGTTTAATACTATTCACTTTTCTTTCAAGTTGAAGGCTGTATTGCTTAATTGTAGCTTGGTCAGTTCACCGGTCGCCGTGCCTTCTGCTGGAAGATGCCTGTCGTTTTACTACTACATGTACGGAGAAAATGTTGGAACTCTGAGTGTCTATGTTGGGAAAACGGACAGCGGGGAAGGACCGCCCGTCTGGTCAATAAGTGGTTCCAGGACTGATAGGTGAGATGAATAAACAACGCTTATAGCGTTTTTTATGTTGCTATAACAGTTGTATGTGTCTTTTACCCAGTTAAATGTTATTTACTCAAAAATAGTTTAAAAAGTGTTGCAGACCAAGAACAACACATACAATCTCTCTTTAACGGAGAAGTATCTTGAATTAGCGTGCTTGGTATCAGTTGTGTAAAGCGCACCGTTTCTCGCATTGGTTAATTAATAATTAATTAATATCGAATTTTTCTCGTAACATTTTTATAGCTGTTTGCGTTGCACGCACTAACTGACATTCTCTCATGTCTTTCCGTGTCTCATTCAATTTTTAATATGTACAGGTGGCACGATGGCACTTTCTTTATTAAAGACGTGGGCGAGTACACAATCACATTCGAGTCCGTCAGAGGCGACGGCGTTTACGGCGATATAGCGGTTGATGACATTTCATTGAAGGTAAAAGAAGTGGCAACTTTACCACTCGGTCTTAATTATCATCCTTTACACACCTACGTGTTTACAGTTTTCTCGGGAACATTAACGTGTGTGCATAGACGAGTTTATAGTAAAAAAAAATTATTGATCTCTTGGAAAAGCTACAGTAAGTGCTTGTTCGTGTGTTTCGACGTTACAAAAAAGTGCTTTTGTTTTCATAGCAAGATAATTCGATAGCTATTCAAGCCTGAAGAGCTTTGATTTTGTTAAAACCGATTGCGGCTGCGTTGCAACTTGACACTCTCGTCTTTGTTTCTTGTAGAAAATTTGTTAAATAAACTGTTTGTTTTCTCTTTTGATCCATCGCATTTATGTGTAAAAACATAAATTATGTTGCTCATCGACAGGTCGGGCCGTGCCTGGACCATTACGTTGAAGGTGAATGCGATTTCGAAACCGATGACTTGTGTGGCTATTTGCCTGATGAGACGGTCAACGACACATTCGTGTGGATGCAAGGTCCTTCAGGCAAGGATACGACGGGTCCGCAAACTGGTGATCACACGACTGGCTCCTCCATCGGCCATTACATGACCACTGGTGAGCATGTAACAGGGAGCGACACCCGGAAATTAAATTTGTTTTGTTTAGATTACACACAGTGTGCACTTTTAAGCAGCCTTCACTATCTGCACCAGCAATGAACGGGAGCCAGCGTGATAGTTCCTGACAAGCTTTGGTTCATATGCGTGGTGCTGTTGGTGATTTCTTACGTTATCGGGTGGTTTTCAATAAAAGAGTGTCGGGATTGCTATGCGATGTTTGTGCAAAAGCATTGGTCAACTGCTTTAATTCTGATTGTTGGTTAAGGTTCCAGAAACAACAAGGCAGATGTCACAAAGTCAAATGAAATCTTGTCAGAGATTCATTCGGATCTCTTATCATGAGCGAAATATCAGACATGCTCTATTGATATGATAAATGGCTAATCTGACTTTCGCACGAGTCTCTAATAAAATTTGAAACAACGTAGACCGTGAAGGGCTTTCGGATTAGTGTTATAAATTATATTGACATGAACTCGAGTTTGACGGTATATGGCACGATTCTGTGTGATGGTTTCCCAGTTTTATTTTTTTTAAATAACCCAATGCTCCATTGGTTTTAAGCAGTTCTATGTCGTTTTCAGTCCCAGGTAAATTGCCTGTATTTTTCCTCTGTGCGATATGTTGGTTCGGATTCAGATTTATAAAACCCTGTTCGTAGATTCCAGCAAAGCCAATCCGGGTGAAATTGCACGATTGGAATCACCTAAACGCCCTGCCACAATGGGCGATTGTGCGAGATTCTGGTTCTATTTGTATGGATCGTCCAACTTGTATGGCGCGCTGAACGTTTATGCGAAAACTGAGCAGGGTCTTGGAAAGCCTTTGTGGAGCATAACAAAAAGTGTAAGAGTTTTGCGAACGCTGAAACTGTTTAAAAATCGTTTCCGCAAGCTGGTCTCCAACATACGTTAGTTTTGCTTGGCTTGCATCTGAGAAGCGTTGCTGCTTTTGTATGAAGTGTGCTCTTAGTTAAGGCTGATAAATAGTTAATTATTCTTTTATAAATTACATGTACTGGTGACAAAAATATCATTAAATCATCTCTTTCAGCTATTGTATATTGTGATCAGTGTTGGGAGAATTTTCGATTTGCTTAGCAAACATTAGGCTTGTGCATCCATTTAATTACCTGAAAACCAGTTTACAGTCAATGTGAAACCTGTGTGTTTTAGCTCGGAACGCAATGGCTGCACAGCCAAGTAACCATCAATAGTCCTCTTGACTATCAACTGGTGTTCGAGGCTGTGAGGGGTGAATACTCAAATGGCAACAAAGCAATTGATGACATTCACATAGAAGAAGGTGGAACATGTTTGCCAATGGCTGCATGTGATTTCGAAGAAGGATTTTGCGGTTGGGAGCAGGTGAACGTTTGACTGCTAGTAGTAGAGGATAGGGTTTTCAGGGGCCATTGTTGGTGAAAAGTGGGACGGAAAAGTTAAGTTCAGAAAAGCCCTGGCTGACCCT
>JGI24021J15306_10007781_pt1 | contig 13095 bp, 10 predicted proteins | sample Ectturendosymbi1_FD_15306 | JGI IMG/M metagenome (IMG submission 15306) | reverse complement strand
TTTTTTTTTTTTTTGAGCAGTTCAAATTAAAATCGAGACAACCGTGTTGTAACAAACTCTTAGCTGGATATGCCGAGCCATCGCTGTATTGTTGATATAATCTGACAGCACCGTTCCCATTACATAATTATCAGTCAGAGCTAAACATTGCGAAGTCAATAGATAAATTTTTACATATAGATGGCGTTCCAGTCCGAGATTCAATCAAGCAGCTGATGAATTTTGTAGCTTGGGAAAAAATTATATGTTTTTATATAGTGGATCGATGAGTCAAACAAGAAAGTTGTTTACTTTAAATAATCATCATCGCTTTTCGAAAATTTGAAGAGGAAAGCGCTGTATATTAATTAAATAAACATTTTATCTGAAAAAATCACCTTGCAATCCTTTTTCATAGAACATTAATTGAAAGAGATCTCCTCGACCAGAGCAATAAGGGGAACCCTTCTTGCAGGTTGAAGTTTTATAAATATTGCACAAGTGAAGCAAACAATTTTCGATTTTTCTCACTCCTTGAATGCCAGTTTTGAGTAGCAAACTGAAATAAGCCAAACCAAATAAGGGCTAATCTATATCTAGGAACCAAGTAAAAACCACATCGATACTTCGTTAGGGGTGCTCCTAACGAACAACGAAAAAATGTTAAAAAGTTTGGGTGCCTTTAATTTTAAAATGCGGGGTTCTCTTTAAATTTCTTAATTTTCAAAAGAATTCATCTTTTACACATATTCGTTAGAGCCTAGATTTTAAGTTGTGATGCTACGGGCTTTCGCGCGTGTCCGCATTCATTCGGCATTAAAATCTTATTCAAAGATAATCTTCTATTTGAAAAATTTCAGTGCCCAATGGACACAGATGCGCGCAAAACCAATAGGTCCCACCTCAGATTAAAATCCTGTCTCAAACAAAGGTGTGTATGACGCTCGGATGATAAACGTCGAGCACTCAACGCAGCACCTTTCTCCGAAACAGGTAAGTACTTTTTGACTCTTATCCATGCTGCTGATATTAGCGGCAGTGTTCTCAACCGTAAACATTCAGTTAAACTAAACTGTTGCAGGACGTAAAATTTTGACTTTTTTTCTTTTGTTCCTGTCAAGGTAAAAGCTAATGCAAATGCAATATTGACGAGTAGTTCATCCTTTTTTCATTAGATGCTTGAGTCCTGTAAATTTTTGCCTTACCTTGCGTTGCATTTCAACAAGTTAAGAAATAAATGAAATGGTTTTAAACGTTTGACACTTTTTGCATAAACACTCAATAAACTATTTACATAGTTATTGAAAGGAACCTTTTCTCGCGCAAAGAATCAGCCACTTTAAGTTTATCAGTTATGTTTCACCAACTAAGAAGGCATTGTCAGCTTTTTGTCAAAGATAATTGTTTTTATTTTAGTTGTGGTGCAAGATCCCAAAGCCAAGTGGATATTATTATGAATATTTAATACTAAAAAGTTTTCATCATCATCGTAATTTCCTGTTGTGGTGTTTCAAACATAAAACCCATTAATATGACAATTCAGTCATGTTTTCGCAAAAAAATTGATTTTTGTGAGTTGGGTTCACCACGGTGTTTGCCAGACCAAGATGCATCCAAAAGGCGTACCACCACTCACTACCGCAAATCTGTTGATGCAAAGATTGGTAGCGATTGGTTCTTTCTTGTAGTTGAACGCAGTTGCTGTTGATGATGACACAATTTAGTCGATAGCTCAGTAGCATAAAATCAGATGTGAAAGCACGTTGATGAAACAATCGCAAGCCACAGTTTCAACATCACATTTCAGCCATGACGAACAAACACGAACTGTGAGTAATGCAAAGAAAACAAACACTTGGGAATGTTTTCGTTCGACTGACTGACTTCAGGATAAACCCAGATGGTTCTACCAAAAAATCCCAGCAGGCATACATTTTTGCCACGAACCATCATCAAGCTATTATTACTGGACCAGTTGTCAGGGATCAGTGAGATATAGAAAACAATTTAGTTTTTAATCACAACAATTAGCAAAAAATTTTAAGTATCAAATAATGCTGTTTCGAGCTCTCGAACAAGAGACCAAAGAAAGCAACGTGCATGGGACCAAGTTTATTTGTATTTAAATGCAAAGATTTACCAGATCTAACTGTAGCAAGTTTGTGCGCAGTTAAAGCTTTTTATTCACGTATAGCTTACACCAGGGGTTACCTATCTTTTTGAAACTGAGTTACTTCTTGTGTACCGATTAATGCGAAAGGGTACTAGTTTGATATACACTTCTGAAATAAAGATTTTGCTCAATTAACCTTCAATTGTTTTAGTATTGATACTCGTTAATGTGAAGACATTGATCGTGTTAATGTCATTTTTTTAAATAGGCCCGCGGGCGACCTTCATCTTCCTTCCGGGCGACCTGGTGCCCGGGGTCACCACGTTGGTAACCTTTGGCTTACACGTTGAGAAGACAAAAGCGAAAATCACTATAATGAAACAAGCACAAAATGAGAAAGCTGCGGTTTGAAGCCATAATACTGAGCACCAACAACTTTGTTCTTTAACTGGAAAAGACAGCTTATTTCTTGTGACACCCAATAAGTCAATGTATCCGACCATCCTTGAGTTCGAGCAATATTTTTAAAAATAATGAAGTTCTTTTTGTTGCGACAAATCTGAAGTTCATAATAAACTTCTGATTACAAACTTTCAGCTCAGTTTATGGAAATCACGATTAGTTGTTTTTACTGAAGGATAACGCTGACATATATTCTGGTGTGTGTCACGTATTTGACAACTTTGCTGATGTGGGCTTTCAAAGTGTTGATGCCATCTCGCGGTTGCCTTTCCCGCCAGCTGTTCAGCAACATAAAACGCTTCGGGTTTTCCGGGTTTCTATCATCACGCTGATGTGAGATTACCTTGAATCTGAACAAAGCAGAGATAAGATTCAGCAAAAAAGAACTTCAACAAATAGCTGCTCTTTCCACTAAACACCATTTGTCTAAAATGCGTTTCCTTAGAGTTTTCCAGTGAGCTGAAAATATCTAACAATGCTTGCTTTATTTCCATGAATATCACATCTCAATAGCATATCTACTTGAACATATCATTATGCTAGCAGTCAAACAGTTCAGGGTACGAGAGAAATTGAACGTCTGGCGAGCAACCGGTAAAGCATGTTACAAACATTCGTATCCTTGTTTCTATTAAAGGGCACAAGACAGCACAGATAGATACGATCGGGATGCTGCCCAAAGCCTTGTAATGGATTCGGGATGTAAGCAGTTTTTCGTGTGTCCCTAGTAAAAGTGCAACTACTTGTGCTTTCGAAACGTAGTATCTAATATAAAATAGCAGAAAAGGGCTTTCAGACGTCCAAAGGATTTTCAAACCAGAGTTGTTTATTAATCATTTTTGCTATTGAAGCTATCACTTAAGTAATTAAGTTTAAAAATTGTTCGACCCTTGTCATATACCATATTTTAAATTAAAAATTAACACATGCAGAAAGGCTTTGTGATAATAATTTGCAATGTGCCACTGAGTGGGGATGTGAGCATTTCAAAGCCATGTGCGACAGTAGCGTTGAAAAAAGTTAACATAATTCTAAACCATTGTGTTTTTCCAAGTTGATATTGCTCAATAAAAATCCATTGAAAGTAGCAAAGGGTTTGAAAGCCATTGTAAAACAATGCTACTCAAGCGAGGTGCAATATTTTTCAAAATTTCGTTTTACGCTTGTGCATACTGTAATAGTTTCTTTCTTCAAATTACTCTTTCATCACTGTCATTCATCAAAATTTGTTTATACAGTACATAAGAAGTATCCTCCACACTAAAAAAGTATTAGTACTATTGCAAAGAACCTACCTACTGAACTCTTGCCGCGGTCGAAATATGTTCATCTTTCCAACATGTTTAATGCGAGCGTTGATGTCATCATCTTCTCCTCCCCAACCCTGTAATTCAGATCATGTCTAGATCATGTCTGTCACGAACGCAACGCACCTTGGCTGCGCCCTATGTTTGCCAAATGATTTTAATCCGATGTCACCAACAACATTGAGTTCTACTGTAATAATGTTGAGAATGCTTAGCTTAAGGCAAAGCATTTCTACCAAGCATGTTTTCTCCAAAATGATTTCAGATGCAGCAAACACTCAGCTTGCAGTGAACAAGGTGGAAAGCAGATTTTTTACATTCTGTTCACGAGATAACCAAACACAGCTCTTTTGGCACTACCTACAAAAAAGTGGTTGTGGCGAAATTGTGGCGAATGAAAATCGTGCTAATTGATGCAACATTCAGCTAATACCTTTTTTATATTTTAAAGAAAAAATGAGCAAAAGAGAAAAATGTATCAGATTAGCGACACCACTCATAAAGGTCCAAAATACTTTTAGAAGCATTGGAAAATTATCAACGGCTGTTATTGTAAGAGAAGCTTCTTAATACAGTTTAAATATCAGTTTTCTGCAGTGTTTGCGTGACACGAGTCAATTCCAGGAGTTGATTCGAATCGAGTCACGAATTTCTTTGAATCAATTTGACCTGAGTCACCTTTTTTGGAAACGATGCGAAATCTTGATTCAATTTTCCCGGGTCGAATCTGATTGCCTGTTGTTTAATCATGTCAACCCAAGTCAAAATACTTTTACTCTTGACTCGACTCGAGTTGCGCGGTGGTAAGTTAAATTTTTGCGTTTAATCAAAAACTATTGAACTTATCTGAATTTTTCTGTCCCAACAGTGACTCAAGCCAAGCATTTTGCGAATATAATAAGACTTGGTTTGAATAACGTGAATAAGTCGACTCAAAATGTTTTATTTACTGAGATTCAGGGCTTTGGGACTCGGCTCGACACATGATTTGCAAACTACGATTTGACAAAAATCTCCTGCACTCAAAACAGTTCGTGTTTTGTTTATTTGGCACAAGAAGCTGCAAACAACCTTATAAAAGGTCAAGCAAGTCAAGCAGCACCTGCATGATGTTGTAAAGCAACATGTCCAATAAAAAGAGCAAAAACGTGAAAGTGGGTAATGCAGATGATTACTTCTGTGAAGCAAACATGCACTTTGCTTCCTTACTACATGTTATTAATGGGGTGGTAAAAAGCGTCTCTTCATTCGTGTTATTCAAGTGCCTTGCCGCATAATACGGAAAACTAAAGCTGTGTAGCCTGCTGCATTTTCTAATAATATGAAATATCCGCATGGAAACTAAAACATCACGGGTAGTATCTTGCTGAATATGAATAGCGTATGCTGCAACAAGCTAAAATTATAACTAATCATGGCAAATTGTAACCAGGTGATTTAAAGTAAAGCTCTAGTTTTGCTGTACGCTTTCGAGGATTCATCCGGACAGGGCTCTGCTTTCTTCTTTTTACGATGATTCAAACTTGCACATATCTGTACTCAAGCAACTAGTCACCAAAAAGATGAAGGGTTTGAATCCATCAGCAAATCTTTAAGATTGGAAATAGATTTCACGTAACACTACACATCCGCAATCCTCAAAACGTATTCAAATAGAATCTGAAGTAATCAGTATGAATGCGTCAAGTATTGGTGATTTTGTCTCTGTCAGTGCAAAGGCAACTGCTTTAAAACCAAGTTTGTTTAACAATATTGTACAAACGATACCTGTACCTGAAAATTTCTTAATTTGTACGTTTTTTGCACAGCAATGAAAACAACAAAAATCGTGATTCATTTGATGCTAGGAATTACTGGCCAAAATCCTGCTTTAAGTTCTTTTTCTGCGTTATACATCTCAACTAGAGTCATACATATTTAATGCGAACTTACATTAAACATGTTGGAAAAGCCGTTGACTTTTTGAAACTGCTCCTTGGTGAACCCAACAACCCCACCAACCGTAACTCCGCAACAAAACCTGTAATTGTAGCGGTCTATTCGATGGGCAAGGTGGACAACATCTTTTCCGCCTAAAAAATACAAAGGAGTTTTGCAAAAAATTATTCCTTCAAACGTTGAGCTCATGGTGTTTAGCTAACGAGCAAACAAAGCTTTAGCAGTGTAAACCAAATTGATGCACAAACATCCTGTTTTTTCTTCAATGATGACAAACATCCTGTTTTTCTTCAACGAACAGAATTATGAGTTGAAAGTGAAATATGAACGGTCCCGTTTTAACTCATTTGTTTGTCAAACCTGAAAGATTTCAGATGTTTTGCTGTCTCACTCACTTTTCACACCCCTTTTGCAATCGGGTGAATCGCAACAGCTAGGACATCTCGAAATACGTCACAGTTTCAGCATGCTCTACTGGCTTCCCTTCCACCAAGACTGGGCCGCTTTGCCGTGGGTGTAACCAGCAGGACTCGTTTACACAACCTTCTTGGGACATTTCGGTCGCGCTGCTTACCCTTCCCAACTGGATCTCGCTATGCGGAGAAGCGGTTCGACACTCAGAGCTTTATGAATTTAAAAGCTACGTTTCTCGCCGCAAAGTGCCACGCTGTGAACTGTTTTCAAAAATCCCATCTCTGCCGCATGTACTTGAGATTGCACTCTTTCGGTCATTACCCAAGATTCATGACGATCGGTGTGGATCGGAACAAAAACTGATTTAAAAACTGAACGCTTTGCGGTGTTTGAAAGCTCCCACTTTGTAACTACGAGGATATAAAACTCATGCAATATTGTATTTACTTTACCAATACGCGTATCAAGCTCCTTGCTTTCCATCACTCGTGAATGTTACCCCAAGGTACTTGAACTTCTCAACTGTATGTATTGTCGCAATCTTGTTGCACATACTGACTTGGGTTTCTGGAGAGACATAGTACCTCAGTCCTTTTAGTGCTATTTTCGTCGGAGCTTGATCGCATGCAGCTGAAAACCGATCAAGTGTATGTTGAAGGCCCTGCTCGAATTTCAGAGGTTACAAGCAGCACGAAATGGTCCGCAAAAGCAAACGGTTGATCCTGCAGCTTCCAACAGTGACACCCTCGTCAACTTGGCTGTTGCTGTCTATCCAATTCATCTAGACCAGTACTTTTCAACCTTTAGAAAGACTGTTCGCACTCTTTTGTTCAACGAAAATTTCATTCGTACAACCAACACCCGCAGTGACGTGCACAGAAAATTTTCATGGGGGAGGGGTTCATTCAGTGGCAAATGGTGGTCATTTCTATTTTTTGTCCGTTGTTTGTGACGTCACAATTGGACACCATATTCTTGTTTCCAAAGCAACGTTTTGGCGAAGTTTGTTGACACTATATGCAGGGTTTTTTAAAGGAAAATGTTAGGTACCCGGTATGGACTCGATTTCTCTGATTCTAGGGACCCGATGCTAATTTTTGCTGATTCTAGGAACCTGATTTTCAATACTAGGGACCCGATTCGGGTCCCTGAAAACGCCTTAAAAAACCTGCTATATGCATGTTCTTCTACATACACTCTCCTTATTTCATGTGTCATTGCACGTAATATAAACTATCAGCGCTCCAAGTTAGGATATGGGAAGAAAATATACTCAACGCTACGACACAGCAGTCCAAAACTGCAAAATATCAGGCTGCAAAACAGGGGAGTAAAACACATTCATCACTACGTCAGAACAATTTACAACTGCTAAGCCAAGCTTCGTTAATGTCTCGTCGAATACGAGCAGTCGAGCATAGGTGTGCGGCTGGATTGGCTTGCACACATTCCGTGATCTTGCTAAACTTCACAAGAATTGAGAATGCGCATAACGTACGCAAGAAAACTTTCGTTTTTTCTGTGTACAATATATAGACGTCCAGGAAACTTTTACAGTAGTTTTGCTTTTCCCCTTTTGAGACATTATCAAATGACTAAATGCTTCTATTTTAACAACTGCTGTTTTTGAGCTCGAGCAACAGTTCTATTATGCTACAGAAACTGGTGATGTAGCCAATGCGGTCAGCGCAGGCACTGATCAGCAATAGCCGACAAAATAAAGACAATTGTTTTGGATAAAGTGACCTATCGCGAAACACAATCTTGAACATGCGTAATGGACGAAAGGTCTGCAAAAAGTGGTGAGATGGTTCCTGAATGCAGACGATAACCCAGATCCCCACCAAAACCGAATTATTACTTTTTGGCCCATTTACAATGTTCCTTGAAATTTGCATGCAAATTCATTCTGTGGTATTTGCATTAAGTCGACATATTAACAAGCAAAAGTATGCGAAAATAATTAATCTCCTTTGCGCAGGTAATAAAATTTTTGTAACTTATCAAACTCAAGAGTTTTTTTAACCCCTTCGCCCTTGCGTACGTCCTTGAACACTAGGGTTGCTGAAGAATAGCCGTAAAGTCGGATTAAAATCTAAAAAATAACGTAGAAATTTTGTTTAAATAACCAAAATAACGAATACCTATTGCAAAATAATAAGCACAAAAATGTGCAGAGAACATCATCATTTATTTATTCAAAGTATGCACTTGTATTAATGACTTGGTGTTGCTGATTGCTTCTTGCAATTTTAGACCAGTTTGGTGCAACAACTTGCCCCAACGCTCGTCACATTAGGTCATCTAGTGTCCCCCTAAGAAGACAACTCCACCTTCCTGTCTTGATATCAATGAATTCCTAGAGCACTAAATCCTTTTTCGGCCAAGTAGATGGTTGGATTTTGTGCAAGAACTTAGAGCATTTAGATTTTGAGGTCTTTGCCAAGGCCATCGAGGGCTCTTACACAGAATTCAGCGTGTTTCATACGGCTAATAAAAGCTTGATAGCATAGGTCGTCTTTTAGATTTGTGCCCAAATGCTCCGGTGGATGCTGTTCGCAGAAAACATTGAAAATCCATAGCTTTGATTGTAATTCTATAGCCTGCTGACAGGGGAAGTAAGCTTCGAAATTATCAATCAGACTGTGTATATTGGAGCTGGCTGTTTCAGTGATACTCTGCTCTAGATTCTGTTTCTTCCCACTTACACGTGGATATTTGAACGTCTGTAGGGTATTCAAACTCATCAGGTTGTTATTGAAGATTTCTTCTTCGACCTTGTGAATTACAATGTGATTTTGGAGGTCGCTTTGAATATGTCAATTCCACAACTTTAAATAGTAAGTTTCAGGTAGTTAAATATGTCACCAGAATGACTAGTCCAGCACGTTAAAACAAATAACAAAAGAAAAGAGTTTTACGATCCTCTCGTCGATCAAATCACACAAGAAATTTCTATCCCAAATTCCCCACTGTCTCCATTACTGTTTCACGAGAGATCCACAACACTTGAGAATGATAAAGATGCCCATCGCTTCACGTTTCTATGACAAGTTCATCAAACTCACGACTTTTCTTAGGACTGTTCAGTATTGCATTCACAATTTTGATGACATCAGAAATGACATCAGCTAGTTGGTAATTTTCTTTTTCATTACCTAGCTTCTTGTCCTCCAGTGCTTCACGGTTTATGACACATTGGATACTCACAGTAAGAGCTGGCCTCTAGCCGATTGGACCGATTGCTTCCAATCGGACCCCGCGCCAAAGTGGCCCCACGCTACGCCTCCCACTACCCCACGCAAACTTAACACTTTCTATTGAAACTGCTTGTGTAGTGCCGGCACGGGGCCCACAGTTTTTTTTTAAGCGGCGGGGCCTGTTGCCATTGTAAATCATAGTGAACTGCGCGATTTTAACGCCGTTAATCATGATAATCCGTTCTCCAATCAAACAGAGGATTTTTAAAAATACGTTTACAACAACCTTTTTTCTCATCCGCACTCGTCCGCACGGTGTTTGTCATCCGCACAGCACGATTTTCTCATCCGCACCAGTGCGTGCCGTCGCACAGCACAGGTTGAAAAGCACTGATCTAGACTATGAAGATGAGTAATGACAACACACACCCTTAGCACCCACGCGAACGGTTGTGGTTCAACTTCGCTGACACGGACACAATCTTCTTAGCTGGAATACAGTGACTTGACATCCAGCAACAGGCGGCCGTCAACACCATAGTCCCGCAATACTTCCCAAAGCTTTTTGAAGAGACCCGTTTGTAGGCAGTGCCGGCGCTACCATTAGGTGAACTAGGAGACTGACTAGAGCGCTGGGCCAAAGGGGCAAAAAATATAGCTACGTGGTTCAGAAAGTGACGAACGTACACCAAGAAAAGAAAATTTGATTTGATTTGTCAGCAGACACAAAGTCCATGGTATAAACACACACACTCTGCATAACGCAGATCGATAAAAACAGACAAAATAGAACGTTTTAATAATCTTAATAAAAATTCTTAAAAAAATTCTCTTAAATGATTAAAGTTTTAAGTTTTCTTTCCAATGAAAATTGCTTCGCGGGCCACTGCAGAGGGTCTTGCGGGCCACATGTGGTTTTGACAAATCCAGCAGTTTCAGATTTCTTTCCCTAGATTTAGAAAGGAAGCGTTTGATGAATTACCAGTGCATGTTTTGCTGTCTGATGCATTTAAATTTATAAGGGTAGTTTCAGTTCTTGCAATGAAGATCAGGGCCAATGAGAACGATATCAACGACTTATTGCAAACGTTTCGATAACACCTGTTATCATCATCAGTGCATTGCAAATTGTTTCAGTTCTATAAATTACTTTTCTGTTGCGCAGCTTTGAAAAATTGATTTGATACATTCCACAAAATATTTTTGTCGTCAAATGAAAACAACCTCATTCCGTTATCTAACAGGAGAGAACTCCATATGCTCTTGTTCTTTTATAAAATAAGAACTGGTCTTACCTATCCTGTCCTCCACTCGTTTTTACCGCGGACCCTAGGAGAAATCTCAGCCTATTCGTTTCGTCATGCCAATAACTTTCAGCTTCCCCTCTCCAAACGTTCACTAGTACATAATTCATTTTTTTACAAAGCTCCCGTCCTTTGGAACTCCCTACCACAATACATCAAATTATCTTCTAGTTTTGCAGCATTTAAAAACCGCATCACCCTCTTTTACCATGGCAAGAATCGCAATATTTGGCACTTGCAAGGGCCAAATTCATCCGCTACCTCATTACGCTGTATATTTTGCCTTGGTCACAGCCCTTTAAATACTGATATGAAATCCTTTAGACAGTGTAGTTGTGGGTCTACAGAAACACTCGAACACTTTCTCCTGCAGTGCAATTTGACCTCACACCATCGAAATTTACTTCTTCTAACACTAAAAAATACATTGCTTAATGAAAAAATTTATGATTAGCCACAATATTCTACTATCACAAACAAAACTCTAATCCACATTCTCCTGTTTGGCCACCCGAAATTATCATTTAAATCAACAGTAGTTATCTTCTCAGCATTATCTCGATTCCTGAAGAACAGTAGACGCTTTAAATCCCCTTTTTTTGCTTGTTTGCTGCCATTTATTTATGTTCGTTTATAACCGTTCGTTTTGTTTATTCGATTACTTCTGTTTATATCGTGCCCACTAACTTGATTAGACAAGAGGCATCAATCAGGCCTCGACCTGCCGCCAATTATCTTTAAATAAATTCGTCGCATTGCATGCGATCCAGTCAATGAATTTTGTCCTTAGTTTGTATTTCGCAGTTTGGGGTTTTCAGCCACAGAAAAAATAGAAGCTTTTAACAAACACAGCATTTTCTTGGACATCTCAAAATATAACATTGAAATTTGAGAACATAAACGCCAATAACTATTAGTCAGACAAACCTTTACATCTGTAAAGAGTTCGATCGTCTTCGCTTATGGTGTCAACGTCGTGAAAGAAGATGCAATCGAACGTCACTGTAGTATTGTTTATCGCGTACAGAAAACCAGCGTTCATCAATTGACCTTTGTTAAACACTTTGTTATCATTTTGTTCCACAACGAATATCAAATAACGTGTTTGTTGACGCTGCAAGATCAGATGAATGTAATGCAGAAAAAACCTGAGGAATAAACGAAGGCAGGGTTGGAAAATGTAGTGCTTAAATGGAGTTGCAGTTTGAAGAAACTATTTGGATTGTGGAAAGGTTAATGGTTCTTCAAACTGTATTTTTATCAACAATCGAAAACCAAGTTTGCTTTAAAATGCGCCAGCAGGTTTCATTTAATTCTTTTATCCTTGTACATTATCGCGCTGCTTATACTCCGACTAGGAATGCCAATAAATACGTAAAGTGAGAAAGGATTGTGCACCGGTTCATGAGGTATAATGCCTTCGGGTAAAAAGCCTCAAGGCGGATTTACACTGAACCTCGAAAGATCTAGGAACACCTGCGATTTCATTTCAAAATAGATTTCAAATTTTTCTTTAAACGTATTTGCCAGAACAAGTGTAGCACCACCATACAAACTATGTATTTGTTGCATTGCAGACATAAAAGAAACAACAACTTTTCCTTGCCTTTGTCGGCTGCTGTGCCAAATTCGAACAGGCGATAAACTGAATCTTAGTTTACCTTAGATGTTCTTCCCGATCGCGAAACGGCACGATAACAGCAATGGTCTGTCTAGCGCTACAGTTTCCAGGTCCAGGGTAGTAACCACCAAGTTCGACTTTGCGGTATTTGATGGCGATCTCTTCAAATGTTGGAGGCCAGTTTGTGGGGAATTTTGCTGTATCTGCAAAAAGATTTCTGATAAGAATCTGTTTAGAGTTCATCGTTTCGACATGCTTCACAAAAACAACACCGCTTTGTTTTTTTCTGCCACAGGGTCTTGCAAAAAAACAATCGCTAACTCTGTGGAACGCTTACCTATTTACTTAAGGTTAGCTGTGCCGAGTCCTGCTACAGTAAAAATGAACGATTCGTGATGGCCAAAGGAGGCAGGCGCGTAGCGAGGGGAGGCAATGGGGGCAATTACCCCCTAATTCCGAGAGTTGCACCAAAAATTTTCAGGGCAATCAAGCTTTTGATGTGTAAGCCAAAGAAATATTTCAGCGCAAATCACCGAAATTGCTTGAAGAACCTGTTGCATAATTTAGTCGAACCTGATCAAAGCACTATGGTGCACCAACTGTCCGTGATTAATCAAACGTTGTGTGCATGGGCGTCGGAAAATTTTATCCAGGAAGGGGAAGCAGCAGTAAAATTTTCCAGGTGAAGCCAAGGATTTTCGTAGGGTGGGCAAAAATGGTGAAATTTCATTTTTTCCACTCGAAACTAAGTAAACAA
>JGI24021J15306_10007779_pt1 | contig 13097 bp, 8 predicted proteins | sample Ectturendosymbi1_FD_15306 | JGI IMG/M metagenome (IMG submission 15306) | reverse complement strand
GGGGGGGGGGCAGTGGTGCCCGACCCCCCATTTGAAATCGGTGCCCCCCCATTTCACGTTTTGCCCACCGGTTGCTGCATACATCTAACACTGCATTTTAAAAATGTGGCCCCCCCTGCTGCTAAATCCTGGCGACGGGCCTGATGGCAGCAAGACATTGTTGAAAAGTATTACATGCATTGTTTTGTTTTTATCATTCATAAATTTATCATCATTTCACTATACAGTAGAACTCGTCTAATTCGTCACTTTTTCGTCGGTCCCGGCAGAATTCCTATCTTTTGTGTACATTTCCGTTCGTCTAATTCGCAATTGTGTAATTTGTCAAATTGTCACCTCTTTCTATCCCTTAGAAACGTTTTGTTCGGCTAATGCGTCATTTGCAATTTGGCGTCTAAGCAGCTAGTACGTGTGGGAATTCAAACAAATTAAGGATCTTTATCTGAGAATTGTTGCACCTCGCAATTTGTTTATCGAATTTATACACGATGTGCGAAGCGCGACTCCCCATTGAGAGAACGTAGGAAGTCTTTGCAGTTTGTTAAAGATTTAGGTGCTACAGTAGATTAAATGGAGGAATCCATATAGAGTAGAGGAATTAATTGTTGTATTCAACCATAACGTCATAAACTTGTATTTTACTGCAAATAAGAGCACTATGTATACGAGTTACAGTACTATGATAAAGTATACGAGTTTCCATGATAGAGTTTTCACCTGTTTGCATAATTCGTAACTTCGCCTAATTCGTCACTTTTTTTCTAAACCCCTTGAGGTGACGAATTAGACAAATTCTACTGTAAATGCGATTCCCTCTAATCCTAAGCATGCTTTTGCGTGTTCAGTGTATTTTAGAAGGGATGTCTTCACGTTATGCACCGCATAGCCTACGTTACTGCTCACCATCGATTTTCAATTGCTAGCTGTAAGACGTCATTCCCAAGTTGAAATTGATTAAAAAACATTTTTAAGATCCTCCACGTCACAGGAATGTTTAACAAACTCGGCTTTAATCAGCATCGAAAGAAATTCCTTTCAGTCGATTTAAAATATGGTAGTGCAAATATTTTCCGGTAGGATAGCTCACTTGGAAGAAATTACTACAGTATTAAGTGAATTGTTCATACGTTCTAGTAGAATAAAAGAATTACTTTATCATCCTTTTTCATTTTTTACTAAAAAATATCCTTCGCAATTCGTTCATAGTTCAGAAAAACATAAAAGGCGGCAATGCATCACACTCTATGGCTGTACAATGTCAGATACTCAGACAATCCTTATCTTCTACCATGCCTCAGAAGTGCTGTGTTTGGCGGGCCATCTGATGCTTATTTGCATGCGTAAATGCAGTACCTAATTCTAGTTCAATGCATTTCCATTACTAGAAGCATTTTGCTTATATACATATGCCGTAGGCACATAGAACAAAACAGCTAATACATTAAAACAAAAAAAATTAGAAATAATTTTAAATTAATATTTCGAACTTGTTTTTTTGTCAACACTAGTTTTTACTTATTTCAAATGCCTGCATTTCTCACATTACTCAATACTATGCTAGAATTTGGTAGGGGGCATACAATCAAGCAGTTGCCCCAGGCATCAACAGACCTCTGTTCGCTCCTGTAGTAAAATAAAAGGGCCAAAAAATATTACGAAAATGTCATGCAAAAAATACAGGGTGTAAGGTAATTCAGGAGTAAATCAAAAATCTGAACGGGATTTATTAAAATTGGGATTGCCCTGATCATTGGGCACCTTAGAAGACACACGGGAAAAACTGGTCTTTCTGGACTCTGCACCTGCATTTCTTGGAGTTAATCGTTTCTACTGAGTACGAAACATTTCAAATACCCACAGTACCCACTGCTCGTGAAAACAAGGCGGCTGACACTGGTTAAGCGGGGTCATGAAGCAGTAACGAACAGTGAAATACCGCCTCAAAACGGAATCTGTCAATTTTCGTAAAGAACAAAAACACAACCATGTGGAGAGGTCAATAAAGCTCTGAAATCAATCACTCTTAAAAATTACTTACTGAGGTCACGACTCACGGTAAGTGATTAATATGAAACGGCCCTCGCCATTTGTCTGCAAAACATTGCTGGACCTGAGGAAGATGACGAGGAGAGTATTCCATATGGGATAAAAATCCTAACTACCACTAACGCAAGCCTCCCGCTACAACATTTTTGTTTTTGTAAACAGTTACCGCGAAGTGCACATCTCAAGTAACGCGTGCTGCTGGCACTGACTTAAGTTTAAGCAAATTAATCTATTGTGTGCGTGATTTCAGCGGAACCATATTACTGTATTTAACAAACAGTATTTTCCACAACATTCCTGACATTTTACAGGTTCGAAAGACGTTGGGTCACCTGAGAAGTCTCGACGTACTTGACTTCATGACGTACCTTCCGCTGTTTACGTTGACGCACTCGCAAATTATCAAAAACCCGCTCTCAAACGATCGATCAATATGATGAGAGGCTGCAACCAAGAGAATTGCAAGCTGCGCTGAACGCGGATGCGAGAGCGCGCGGGTTAGCAACGAAACGACGATTGCGTCTATTCTGCGGGCAGGAAACTCGCACGAGTTGACGACCAACTCTGCAGAAGTAAATCTTACCCAGGCACGGATGGTGGCCGGGACTACGATTCGCTTCGCTAAGACATGATAATGTACTTGCGTATACTGAATGCGGTGTTGAAATGCAGTTGCTGCACCACTGCGAACAACCAATGATTATCCTAAGTCGATTTTTTTAAAGGTGCAAATAGAAATCTCGTCAAATTCTCGTCGACACGTTTAGAATCAATGTCTGGCACGTTTCAATGCAAGCATGAAAAGGGTGTTTTTCCAAAACAGACTGGAACCGACCACGTTTATGCCTCTTTAAAATATCTACAACAGCAGAGTTATAAACAAGCAAGGACACAATTAAGCGAAAACGTCAAGGGGGAAGACGTCGAACCGTTGGTTCTGTCTTTTTTGCTGATTGATATACCCAAAATCGGCAAAAAAATCTTACAAAAAGTCGTGTACTTCGGAAATTTCATAAGATCGGCCAGGTGTTGCCCTCTGCTAGCGGCCTGGAATCAAAGGATTCCATTATTGCAATGCAGCACAGACGGTGCTTCTGTTCTGTCCACAGTAGCGATCAACTGCTCACATTTAAATTCAGAACAGAGTTGAGCTGGCTGAGCGGCGGACAACATTGCAACTTAAAAACGAATTAATGAAATAGCTTCAGCGTTCTGTATTTGAAAGCTCAAGCGCAGTTACGCTAGTGGCGTACAATGAGGACCAAATACATGATTTCTGCTATAAAGGTTTTGATCAACTCCAAGCCATTAGTCGAAAGCAAAATCTTTGGAGTTTTACTCTAGTACAAGGGTGCACAACCTGCGGCCTTCGATAAGGACTTTTGCGGCCGTCCACATGTAATTTAAAAAAAGTGATGGCAGCCGTGTATTAACAAAATACTCTTTGTCTACTGTATGAGGATACTTAGTAGAAAGACAGTCAAACAGATGTGTGGCACCAGGCTAGGTTCAGTGCATGGAAGTAGAACAGAAACAATGCAAAATGTAAAAATATCTTGAACTCACTGGCGGCCGTAATTCATAAAATTAAACGTAATGCGGCCGGCGATAGCGAAGTGGTTGTAAACCCCTAATTTAGTACATTCATCATGCAATAAAGTTGCGTTATCCGTTCTGTCTTTCAGCGCGTTTACCTGTTTCCAGAAATTAACGGACCGATTGCCGTGTCTCGACAGACTCAAATTTTCAAGCAGACAATTAACAAAAACGCAAAAGAAGGAAATATACGTTGTACGTGCTGCACTTTCAAGCACGTATGCGTCCATCCTCGACAACCTGCAGAGCCGCATCCTGCATCCACTTTCAGTTCAGCAAGCCGGCGCGATGACGTCACCATCAGGATTTCACCGACACCAAGTGTCACTTCACATTGCTTTTCGCTTTTTCCCCGAAGGCCTTTCAAAAACCTGCTTGGTTTCGCCGGCGCGGTTGGGCACAAAACGGCCAGATCCGGCTTGGGCCCACGGCGAGTCGAAGTGAGTCGTGTCTTGGTCCACCAAATGTGTGTATTTCGTTCTTCCGGAACGACCGAAGTTCTTAACCTGCGAAAGGATGATAGAAGCGGTGCGAACACATCAGCACTTTGACGCCGGCGCGCAGACCAGAGGTGGCCGGAGTCACATTTTCAGTCCCCGCTCTTGTTCCAAAATTTCCAAATTTGCGAAACCGACTCCTGTTCCAAATCTGGCAACCATAGATTCAACCGAAGTTCAGCAATGCTTGTAAGTAAAAAAGACCATGCTGACTCCTGCTACAGCCGAAAATAAAAACTGACTCCGGGTCCGGTTTTTCACAAATTTTTGACTCCGGGTCCAAAAAAACGCAGATTCCTGCCGGAGTCGACTCCGGATCCATGGCCACCGCTGGTGCAGGCAACGAACTACCGCACTGAAGCAAATCGCATTTAGAAAGATTTCGCGGCAACCGCTGGCACAACAAAAAAGGCAATACAAGTGGCACAGCAAAACACACCTGCATGACTTTCGGAAGGATCGTCTTGTCGAAGTGATCTTCGAGTGTCGGAGCGGTGAAGTCACGTGAGTATACGCCTTCCTGGTTACTCTGCATTAACCGAAGTCGCACGTCAGAACAAATGAAAACACAGATATTTCAGGCGGCATTAGCTCAATCGAAAGGTTGGATCCACAGTGACGAGTAAATCGCCATAGCGTTCCTTGGGCATGAGCGTTCACCACAGCCGCCGTGGCAAGAAACAACTTTCAGACTTCGACCTGCCGCCAATTGCCGCCATCCAAAGAACAGAAAACAAACGAATACGGGAATCACACAAAGAGCGTTTTACAACACACTGGAAGCTTTACTTAAACAACTCTTTGGTAAGGTGTTTAAGTGGTTGAAGGTTGGTTTACTTTTAATATTGCAACTACACCCAGGAAATACGATTCTATTGAATAAACACAAAGCCCATCAGGTCAATTTCGTAAAGAGCGTACGTCTGAAGCGTTATCTTACAGCAGGGGTCTCGAAACTTTCTTGCCAGAGGGCAACATAAACTATTACACAACAGTTCGAGGGCCGCGCATCTTACATAATGTGATTGTTTCGGGATATGTTACATTCCACCAAATCAACAAATTTTTCGTAAGTATATTATTTTTCGTTATTGACAAAATGTCTCAGCGGGCCGGATTTGACTCGCAGTCGTAGTTTGGAGACCCCTGTCTTACAGTAATGACCCATTGGTCATTATATCAGGATGCTGAAGCTTCTTGCTTTCTTCCCCTTAGTAAATAGCGCATCAGACAAAGATGCCAACATAGACCTTTGCAGTGGTAAACGCTGAAGCTATCAGGAAAGCAGGAGAGAGGGGGTCAAGGAGTTGCGAATAAACGCATAGCAAGGCAGACAGAACCAAGAGTTCCACTAACCATGAAGAACGCGCCACGATGATAGTATTTCTGAAGAAATTTGTATTTTCCTTTCGGTGCTTGATTGGGGACAACCCGAGGATTGTTGCGTAGATCAGCGCGTCTTTCCTCCTCGGTCATGTTTCGCAGTCGCTCGATTTCTTCTTTCTCACGTTGCGCGCTGCAAACAAGAAGGAAATGCGCATCAGTGGAACATCCGCTGTTTAGACCAAAGTCGTCTCTTTAACCTTCACGCATCGCGTAACGAGCAACTGTATATGCACAAGCATCCAAGCCAGCTATGCCCAACTGACGGTTTTCGTTGTTGCGTATGTACAATATAATGACCTGCCCTTATTTTGATAATCTTAAATTTCAACTTTTTTTATGAAATGGACCTCAGATCCACTTTATAACGCCTGCACTGGCAAATTTCCATGTGTCCACTGACACGTCGGTGCAAAACTGATTTCTACCCCTTGTTAAATTGGGTTTAAGCTCATTCCTTGTCTTGCTGTTCCCTTGGCAGTTGGCACTAAACTTGCCTATATGACATCACAGTTAGGGAGTGATTAAAGGTGCCAAACAATAGTTACCATTGCAGTCAGGATTCGGACGCTTTTCATAAGCTAAACTTTCTGGTAAGAAAGTATTACAACAATATGCGGCCCTAATCGATATAGCGAAACAGGTTTTGGCCTAGCAGGGCATTTCGGTTAAACACAACTATACAAGCATTCGCGAAAGTACTCCCCCATGCCACAGACCATGTTTTCGATCTCACGGGGGTGTCCAATTCTTTTTATTTTAGCTTGAGAAGTTCTTGAGGTGAAAAACTTACTCTCACCCTCCACACCATCTTAAACACAGCAACTCGCTTGAACTAGAACCATCAAAACCCTCTTCCTGACAAGGGTTTTGAAAGATCGAATTATTAGATTTTGCTCAGAAGAGTCATTTTTTGCCACCGCTCGTTTAACAACAATCCACGAGGGTTAAATCGAGTACTTTCGTTACAGAAAGTGCATGCCAAGACTGGCGACTCACTTTTCACGTTCCTCGCGGTCGCGTTTGATCCGCTTCAATTCTCGCACTTTCCAGGCCTCGTATTCGGCCTCGTCGTTTCCATCATCTGAGTCAAGCGCTTCCAGCGCTGCGTCCAACTTATCTGACGTCATTTGTTCGGCTTCTACTTCGGCGCGCGCCTCCATTTCAACCAACTACCAAAACACCAAACGCTTATTTTGTGTGACGATTAGTTGTCCGTTAATAATACGCATTAAGCAAAGTCGATACGCTGTGACACATCCGTTGTCACTCGAGGAGACTTACACACATCAAACTTACAAACTCTCGCTGCCTTACCTTGTTATATGCGCTTGATTAAACTAATGGAAAAAGGTCAATCCGTGGATTTTTTCGCTTTGTAGACTTACACATGGTCTCGAGAACACTAAATAAAAGGTTGAGTATAGAATGATCTAGATTCTAGGCTACGCTTAAGGAAAGAGGAGGAAGCACATTTCGTATGACTTTATCATCGAAATTGTCCATTAAAAAGAAATACTGCGAAGCAGCCGCAAACAACCAACAACCGTTTAAGGATTTCGTAACCGAAAGACCCCCATATGAAAGATAAATTTTAAGCTGGTTTGCCCACACCACTTGGTTACTCGATTGGTGGTCAGGTCACACTGCGCTCGTTTAGCATTTATTCAAGCTTCAACCCCCAGCTATCGCACTTGACCGTACCCTACAAATATCGTCGCTACACACCGGCGAGTACCTTCAAAGTATACTTCCGTCGTTCCTCCGCTGCCTTCTTAACTTCAAGCTGCAGAAGGCGTTGCTTTTCTTCCTCTTTTTCTCTTTCTTGTATGGTGAGCCGATCCTTCCTGAAAAAAGGAAACGTTCATATTGTGCATAAATGCAAAGGAATCCACCCGTTTAATAGAGAATAAACTTCATGGCAGTGCAACGGCCACGCGTCAAGATTTCATTGAAAATCCCAGAATTGCTACCATAAACGCACCGAATCCACAAGTTATAAATTGTAGAAGCATTGCAAGTGTTTCCATTAATGTACGGAGAACACGTCAGCCATCAACATCCGTTTCAACTGTGATAACGTCACAAAAAGATTTGATTGACTCAGAGTGGATAATTACGTTTGAAATAGCATGCGAGTTCACATTTGCACTGGAAGTTACAGATTCAGGGAAACGTCTGATAACAACAATTTCGATTTAAGTGACTGCTTCAAATCCTGCGACTGTGTCAAGAGAAATTGATCTTGGCATGGAATCGGGACGTTTTTCATGTGTGATACCATACGCGCCGAGCACGGTTGTGTGGGCGTGCGCCCCACTCCCGTTACTTTTCATTTTTTGATTGAGCAGTTCTTTGTTAAGAAGTACTAAGGCATTATTCTGAAATTTACTCTTGAAAACGTTTTAGGATAAATACGGAATAGAAGATTTGACATTCGCAACGCACCTTGAATAAATTCTGCAGAGAGAAGCTCCATCTCCGCTGTATGCGACTTTACAAAGACGATGTAAACGTGGAACAGTTGCACAACAATATCCAGCAATTTTTGGCAAGCAATGATTTAAACAGCCCCACTCCAAACGCTATTTTGAAACTGTTGACGGAAAACCGAACTTTAACTAATTTATTTCCGAGTTTAACGTGTTTGCTGCTCATGTATTTCGCATTGCCCTGAAATACCTGTGAAGCAGAGCGTACCTTTAGTGCAATTCGACGCAATAAAAATTATCTCCGATCGAACATGACTGAAAGTAGGTTGAAAATCCTGTTGTTCACTAAATATTCATTCCACTGTGACAGACGAACATAATGTTGAACGATAGATGGATGTTTAGATTGATAGGGCTGCAGTTCGCAGAAATACTTTTAGGTAATTGTGTGTTTTCAACTTTCCATGATTCCAGTTTAATCTGTTGTGAACGCGTTCTAAAAGTTTTGAAAAAATTACGAATGACAGAATTATTGTGAGTCGCCTGTAAAATTGACATTAGTGTGAGACAGGCTTTAGGATTATTCCACCAATATTAATTTACTAATTTAAGCAGGCTTTGACGTCATATTTTGTGACGTCATGGATTTCGCACGCTGGTAGAAATTTCAAAATCGGCGCCTATGGTGTGAACCAGTGTATTGTGACTCAACAAGTACGTTTGTATACGTCGTGCAAATGGAAAAAATACGAATATAAGCAAAGGGAAGAGCTGCTTAAACGCGCTTCCCATAGGACCTGTTCTGAGCATTAGTAGGTAAGAAAAAAAGAACCGTAGCAAAGCTACACGTCAGCTTTAACGTTTCCATACTAGCGTGCAAAACCGAGATAGTTTAATTCCGTGCCTCTACTTACGCGCGAATTTGCACGAACTGTACCAAGTAATGAAAATAAATTCAAGAAACGGTCTAGCTGAAGTTACCAGCTGCGTTTAAGACAAGCTACCGTACTCGCACGATTACGGCAGTGAACCGGCATCAAGCAGGGGTACACGGAACGAAGGACTTGGCATTTCCGATCACATCAGAAGACAAGTGGTGCTGTAGCTTGGATAATACTTACTTTCTTACGAAAACAGGCTTTAATCTCGGACCGTCGTCATCTTCAGAATCCGTGTATTCTGACTCCTCGTCGCTGGTATATTCCTCCTCCTCTTCCTCTTTCTCTTCATCTGCAACTTGCGCCTTCGCTTCGCTGGGAACGGCCAAAAGCTCTTCCTCTTCGACACGTTGCGCTCTCGCGCGTTCACGCAAACGTGCACGTCGGTTTTCGATTTCCTGTAAACACGTTAACGACAAAAGGTCTATCAACTTTAGTGACTGAAAAATGGCAAATTGACAAACGACGTAATCCGCGCAAAATCTGTTGGAAACTTGGGAAATACAGTTGGTACTAAAAGTTATAAAAAGACTGTCAGAACAAGAAACACACTTTACATTCAACTTACTTCATCATCCAACTCTTCCTCGTCGCTACTCTCTTCATCTACAGCGACTGCATGGGCTTGGGATCTTAAAGGACGTTCAATTTCAGTTTCACCTTCATCCTCCTCTGGCCCCTCAGCGATCACTTCAGGTTCATGGATTCGCCGCTGTCGAGTTCTATCAATTAAGGCTATACATGCTGGAGTCCATATTTGGCAAATATACAGTCGTAATCGCTAAGTATCTAAACTCAAAGCGAATAAAACTGGAGTTCTGTTTCATTAAAGATCACCAGACCTTTTCCAGTAATGTTCGTGTTCATCAGTCAGCAAAACCAATGGAATGAGTTTTGTACACATTTTTGTTGTGAACGCATAGCAATGAACTTTCGCAATTAAATGCGAAAACCCTATCCCCGATGGGTAGTCTTCACATAGTTGTCAGGAATTTTCACACTGTGTCAAAAATCGTAGCAGAAATTCTGCCGGTGCTTTTTCTTACAAACACATTCTTGAAGTTGATCTGCTGCAATGTATCGGATGGTCGTTTTAAATCGGGAGTTTTTCTGATAGTGCGTCTGCGGTCGTTGCATAAAAATATGCATGCTTCGATGGAGCACTGACGAAATACAAATCCACACAGTTCTCAGAAAAAAAGCATGAAACGACGCGTGTCTTCTCAAATAATTTAATTTTTGGTTTCTGCATCCAGTTCAAAATCAGCAAAAGTTAGTAAACGGTTTGAGTCTGAAGCATAGACACAGTTCAAAACCAGATGTCACCAAAACAGTAAATACGCAGGTAAACCTACCAAAGCATCTGTGATCTTTCTTAAAGTAGTCCACTGCATAAAGCTTAACTAAAGAAGGTAAAACATCACTTGATTGTTGACGTACCGCAGGTTGCTTGCTGTAAAGGTTCCGCATAATGCGGACAAAGTTTTTCGCTAAAATTTGTTCCCATCACGCAGGATGTTCTATTGTTGCACATCAAACACACTCAATGCAGAGGCGGATCCAGCTAGCAACGTTAGGGGGGCGATTTCAGTAATATTTGGTAGTCAAGTCTCATATCGGCTTCGCTACTGTAAGAGCGATAAAGTATACTTCGCAACACTGCTATGACTAAACTATGGACGTCAGAATGGCCTTAAATCGAGAACAATGAGACAATTCGAACATGACCAAAGACTTACTCGGAATTGGCTTTGACATGGTTGTTTTCCAAGTTGTACAAAACCACGGTGAATTAAATTAATTACGTAGGTTTCAGGGGGGAAGATCGCCCTAGTCGCCCCTCCTGCATCCGACTCAATGGGCACATACCTGTCACCATAGTTTTCATCCCTTCGTTGCAACAAACGCCGGAGTCGCCTGTCATCGACTTTTTCTAAATCAACTTCGTCTTCCATACGATGTCGCTGTCTTTGAATTTGAACGGAGATGTCACCTTCTTCTTCGCTATCTGATTGAAACTCCGATCGACCAAACTGCAATCAAGGAAGAATGGCATTTGGTAAACGTAAATCCTTATCTTTCACTGATGGGGATCTACAGCTATTGTCAACCTGTGCTACACCACAGCATCAAGATAGAAGATGGTCTCTTGATGTTTCCAGGCAGGAAAGTAAGGTTGAGCTAAAAACGTATAGCTACAATGCCATTAGTACCGAACTTAAAAGTCCCAGGAATTAATCAAAGCATTTAATTCAAACAAAAAAACAAGTGTGTTTAAACCTACATACACTTTGAATAATGACACTAATGTTACAGCAATTGCACCAGAAGTTTCATTAGGATGTAAACATTAAAATGATTCTCCTTATGTAAAAAGAGCCGAAATCTAATTTGGAGAACATTATTAAGTCCTAGATATCAAACTGAGTTCAATCATGGAACTGGATGTCTTATGAACAGATTTTGGCAACCATTTTGAACAATCTTATTTGATAATTGAGGCTGATTTCTGAAGAAGTACATAAACTTTTAAAATTTCAGATCCAAATTGCACATATGCTGAATGATCAAAAAATTCAACTAATCAATAGATTTGAAAACCCCCATGTTACTTACAAAGTTAACTGCAATAATTTTATCTAAAAAATAGATATATACCTGGTAACTTTGATATGACTACTGTATTTACTCGATTGTAAGCAGCTCTTGAATGTAGGCCATGCGAAATGGTGTTAAAAATAAACGTTAAGTTGACCTTGCTTGTAAGCCACTCTTGAAAATAGGTTACCTAAGCCTCTGAGATGCTTTCACGTACTAGCACATTTCACGTTTATTAACCTTGGTAGTTTATTAACCTCGTAACCTTGGTAGTTATGCTTACACCACTATAACTGCCACTGTTCATCATAATCCTTCCTGTGACGGATGTGCACATGATACTGAAGAGAATAGAATGTGAAAAGAGAGTTTGGTTGAAAAAAAACATAGCCGAGGAAATATTGAGCATCATCTATAGCTTTCGATAACATAAAGAAATAAAAAAAAGCGACCCTTGATTATACACCACACAACATGATGAAAAAAAATTTATAAACCCTCAGCTTGCAATCGAATAAATACGGTAGTCCACTTTGTATAATCACAATTAAGAACACCTGGACATGCTCACATGATTCAGTGAAGAGGAACAAAAACACACCATTAGCAATGGTTTCTACTCTGATTAAAAATGATCTTGCAACATGAAAAAGAGAGTTCACCCACAATCAGCGAAAAAGTTGATACCAGAATGACCAAGGATGGGACCAATCGAGAGTTTTAAAACGAAGACAGAAATCAACTGCACTTCTTGGGACCCAGGCCAAGAGTCTTTGTTTCGATTCATCAGTTTTAAGGTGGTTTGTAACTACCTCAGGCATAATCTGATGTGTTGTTATGTCTGCTACATGATCAGTAGCGAAGCAGGAATTGGTAAAAGATACCCTGTCAATGAAAATCTTATGAGCTTTCCAGCATAAGAAACAACATAAAATGTCAATAGAAAAATGGGGAATCAAAAAATGATCTATGGAGAAGCAGGAATTGCTGAAAGATAAAATATCAGCAAAAATCTAATGAGCTTGCCAACATTAGAAATAACAACATTTACAATATTAAGGCTAACTGTTTAACTATAATTTTAGCTGAAGCTGGTAATACCCAGGAATCCAAATGTAATTTTGACACAACTTCAGCTTTTCTTATTGTGACTATTAACAAAAAGTTAATCATTATGGAATTGCATGTTTCGAATTTTCTGCACAAATTATAGGAACGCCATATATATATACACTATAAACAATTTAATACACAAATTACTTTAACACTTTGAGAGCCAGGGTGCAATATATTCGTACTTCGATTTCGGCCTAAAACCAGCAGTTGCCAGTTGCCTTACCAACGCCTTAGCTCCTCCGCCGATTTGCGCTAGAGAGCTGTTCAGGGGCTCAAACGAATTGGACAGTCTTCTAGATTGCACTCGAAAAAAATTTTTTGGTTGGGGGTTGCGAATTTTTTGTGATTGACGTCATAAGTGAAGTAGTTTTTGGGCCATTTTGGCTCAATGTTGCCTGGCCTTAGGGCCCAACCGCTAGGCCAAAGTATTTCGCTGAAGTTTTCATTGGAAACTAGGCTCGAGTCCGAGTCTTTTGAGCCTTTGATCAACT
>JGI24021J15306_10007770_pt1 | contig 13103 bp, 8 predicted proteins | sample Ectturendosymbi1_FD_15306 | JGI IMG/M metagenome (IMG submission 15306) | reverse complement strand
TATAAATTTTATATGTCTTGAAGCTCAAACTTTGGCTAAGAAGCGATTCAGTTTCAAAGTCTTCTTCATTGCGCCGTAGTAACTGTCTAGCAACAATTGNATTCATTCTAGATGTTTATTTGTGATGACTTGTATTGTGGCGGCTCAATCACAATTATGCGGAGCCTTAACGTTTCCTCAATGATTTCTGTTTATCTTGCCGGCGAGTAAAAATCAGTCTTGTCAAGACATTACACTCCGACCTAATGTGAATAAGCTCAGTGTTTCAACTTTCATCTGATGTTAATTACCACCCTATCCTACAGTAAACAATTTGAAATCATTTAACTGCAACGAAATGAGCCAACGGAAAAATCGAACGAAAGTAGCAAGATGCTTTTCATTTTGCAAGGGCTGAGGGAATTGACATTGCAATTACTTAGCAGATACTGAGACCACTTGCACAGGAATAGATATTAAAATTTAGGGGTAAGCTCTCAGAAAAGGGCTCCAAAACATCGCCATTTCGAAAGGTAGATGTGGGATTACGTGAATGAAAGAGTTAAGTTTGTTTCACATGTCGATTTATGAACTAAATTCAAGAGCATAAGATACATACGAAATGAACAAAATGTTGTAAAGTTTTGCAGCTACACAATTGGAAGCTGCCTCCTATGGCACATTTTCCCATAATTTTTGCTTTATTTTGAAAAACATATGATTTGCTTCAGAGCTAATTTAAATGTGGCTCTAGAGTGGTACATCACATTTTTAACTAAACAATGGTGCAAAACTCTCAAGGGGGGCACGGCATCTCTGAAAAAAATGGCCCGAGGCGACTGCCTTCTTATCCTTCCGTAATATCCATTCTTGACCTTGCAATCTGTCTTGTTGGCAAAGCGCATGTGACTAAAATGAAACAAAATTTGAATTGTTTCCCATTAGGGCTTCAAATTCCGTAAATAAGGCATTGTATTTTCAAGAAGCCCGTGATTTGTATAAATTTAACCACGTGCAGTGCTAAACTATTACCTGCAGCTGAGCGCGATCAATAGGTTTTGTATTGCTGGGTTTGCTATTGTGTTTATAGTTTAATTCCATCTTATAATTCAATGAAATCAGTTAAATTTAGCAAAGTCTCATCAAATAATTTAAATGAAGTAAGTTGAAAGTAGCTACAAAGGTTTTACGGAATAGGTTGAACATAGCCAACCCAAATATCTTACGGATTATCAAAAATCCAAACATTTGAAACCTTGCGACCCAACAGCAGACTAGAGTCTTTCACCACACCATAAACCTTGCGACACCATGAACCTTTTCACTATAAAAAAAGTAGCTACAAAGATTTTACGGAATAGGTTGAACATGGCCAAATATCTTACGGATTATCAAAAATCCAAACATTTTTCAAACGCGGTGAAATATTTTAGCGTATACGGTTATCAACTACCGACGTGAATTAATTGCACAAAAATTAGATGACAACGGGATCCACTTCTGATATGTGCGCAAGTTTTGTAGAAGGCGTACTTCTGATGTCAGTGCCTCAGCTTGTCAGTGCTGTTCAGCTTCGGTTGAATATGCTGTGTTGGTGTACATCAGAAGCGTGTAAATACAGTATAAGGACAATCGTAATGGGGGCCGTGAGAACTTCTTGCTAAGTGCAATATTGGGCATTGAGAGGTTTACCAGCGCTTCTGCAAGAAAGATTTATGAGCATTGATCCAAAGTAAAGATTCAAACTAGAAGCTTGGAACTTTACTATCAAAACTTTTAAAACTTGTCAATTCAATGAAAGCAAACTTTTTATTTGTCGACTTAAATCCGAACACAGATGTTCAGGAGAAAACGCCATAAATATGCACGTTTCATGGATGATGCTTTAAAAACAAGGAGCATCAAAGATATTTAAATGTTGAAACTCGGTTGTTGTTTTCCCCAGCCCTAATAAAATTTCTGACTACGCGCCTGGTTCCACTGCTAGTATTTACCAAAAGATCTTGTGCTTTGTTTTTGATTTGATCTATGTCGTGACTATTAGTAGCAGTATATTTTATTTAGCGAAACTGATCAAGTTTGAATTGATTATCACAGTTGTGTCTATTTAAGCTCTCACAATTAATGTGTTTTCATATTAAATGCAGTGCTAAGTGTCAGATATAGCACCGCTGTTGTATACTTGTATACAGTACTAGTTGCTATACCATCACGATGGGCGTAGCCACTAGCCAGTATCAGTTCCATAATGTGCCCCCGATTTGACCAATTTTACAAAAAGGTCGTACCACGATTGGGTGAACATGGTGACGTCATCGTAACCAAAACAGTAAGGTTTGTCCACCCCAAAAGATTTTTAGCAAACTCGGTCCCTGGGTTTTTGGATGCACCGGCGTTTGTTGTTGTAGCGAGTACATCTGCTGCAATTCACTCAGCACCGCCAAGCAGTGGCGTACGCAGAAAATTTTTATGGGGGGTTTCATTCAGTGGCACATAGTGGTCATTTGTATTTTATGTGCGCTGTATGTGACGTCACAATTTGACGTTATATTCATGTTTCCAAACCGGCGTTTTGGCGAAGATTGTTGCTCCACGCGCACTCTCCTTATTTTATTTGTCATTGCACTGCATATAAGCTATCAGCGCTTTAAGTTAGGATATCTGAGGAAAATACACTCGACGCTACGACACAGCAGTTCATAACTGCAAAAATATCAGGCTGCTCGAGACACGAGAGTAAAACACACTCATCAATACGTAAGAGCAATTTTCAACTGCAAAATCATGCTGCGCTCATGTCTAGTCAATTACGAGAAGTCGAGCATAGGTGTACGGCTGGACTGGTTGGCGCACACCCCGGTTTGCAAGATCGAATATTGCTAAACTACACAAGAATTGAGAATGCGCATAACGTATGCAAGAAAACTTTCGTTATTTTGTTATGAAAGTCCAGCAAGCTTTTAGTTTTCTTTTTTCCCTGCTGCAACATTATCAAATTCCTGAATGCTTAGTGTTAACAACTGCTGTTTTTGAGCTCGTGCAACAGTTCTGTCATGCTGCAGAAATTGGTAATGTAGCCAATGCGGTCAGCGCATGCGCTGATCAACCATAGCAGACAAAACAAACACGATTGTTTCGGATAAAGTCAACTATCGCGGAACACAATCTTAAACATGAGTAGTGGACAGAATGTCTGCAAAAAGAGATGGTTCCTGGATGCAGGTGATAACCCACATTCCCACCAAAACCTAATCCTTACGTTTTGACCCATTTACAATGTTCCTTGAAATTTGCATGCAAATTCATTTCGTGGTATTTGCGTTAAGTCGACAAATTAGCCTAACAAGCAAAAAGTATGCGAAAGCAGTTAATCTCCTTTGCGCAGGTAATAAAGTTTTTGTAACATATCAAATTCAAGGGAAGGATTTCAACCCCAATCTCCCTCGCGTACGCCCTAGTCGCCAAATAAATCTGTCTATCTATATTCGTACCATTGCTTGCGGTCCTTGCTGCTTTCATATAATGGGACCCTTTCAGTTAGTTTACACCACTCTTTACTAGCCATCCAACCTTCAGTTGAAAACAGAGCAGACCGTGAAGTTAAACATCACTGGTGTTCGAAAAATGTCTACATAGTAAACAATAATTAATTCTTTCAGTTGGATTCAAACTAGCCAATCTGTCTTGTGTATATTTCCCTGTGAGCGGCCTGAAGTTTGTAAGTAATTTCTGGAGAATTTTGAGGCATAAATACAGGTAATTTTTTTGGTCTGTCAGAGTCATTGACAGCTAACACTAAAGAATTTTTGTAACCAGGCAAAGTCGAAAAGTAACAAACTGGAAAAGTTCTGAACAAGGATTTTCTTGATAACAAGACTTTTTCCTGGAAAAGTTTAGCAATTTTGTAAATTCAATAAAACAATTAAAACAATGTTTACACATATCGAAAAATGTTGAGATATTTTGACATAACAAAACCTTTTGTGAATCTGAAGGTGGGAACTATAAACTGGCTTACGTCATCTTCTAAATTAATATCCCCATCCTTTCACACAACTCTTGATACTGATCATTAGATATTTCTTACCAAAGTTAGGTTGAAAATATTTGGTAACTTACAAATTAGTTTCTATCATAAAAAACAGTTTACCCCGATGATCCCATTGCAGCACACTGATGTTGAATTAAAAAATGGAGAACCATTGCAACAATTTTCCCCGTCAACTGCACCATCGTAGACAGTTCCTCCACAGCAGTTAGGGTTCTGCAACACAAGAATTTTTCAAAATTATTGATCGGTAAAGGTTTGTTGACTGCCTTATTGCTTGCGATCGATTCTGTGTTTATATTTCAACCGGCACATGTTCAATCCTTTGAGTAAATTTGCATTAATGATCTCCTTAACTTCAAGATTATAATCTCTTTCAGTATAAGAATCGATTGAGGATGTTTGACCACGGAATTAGTAAGGAATCGTTTAGGCAAAAGCAAAGCATCAATATGTGGACTGCAAACGTAAACTAGTGAACTACAATCGGAGCATTGTTTCAATAAACTGGTTCGCTGAAAGCTGTTTCACGGAAGTGCTCAAGACTACATCTACATGCTTATGATACATGATCTTTGGAGGGCAGCAATGGAGATGCTTTTGGGCAGTCGTGGTTTTTCGTTCCACTCGCTCATCAGACACCCAAATAATTGTGAAATAATAATGATTTGGAATTTTTTTTATTTGCTTCTTTACATTAAACCAGCACAATTGCCTTTTCGTGCCATGTAACTTCGGTGTTGCTTTGTACTTTTTTGCATTTGTACCATAAAATGCACTGAAACTTCTTTTGGCTTAGAAACAGCAAAACATACAGGTGCTTGTATCAAAAACAACCCGTACAACGCATGGTTGCGGTGCAGATGCGAATACGTTAGAGATGACAAACTGCAGCATGCCGACATTCGGCCAAAGCAATGTTTTCACAGAGAAATTTTGCACAATGTTGCTATCTCTCAGAAGTTGTGAATTCAAGACTACAGAACAGCTAGCACGCAAACTTCTACACTATGGCAGCAATTGATCTCACCCGTCGAGATCACTCTATTACCACTTGATTGCTACATACTTAAATAAGTGCTATTCTTAGCGTGCCTTCCGTTCGGCTTTGAATTCGAGACTGCAGAACAGCTAGCACGCAGACGTGCACACTTTGGCATGAAAAAGCAATTGAGCTCGCCTGTCGAGATCACTCTATTGCTGCTTGATTGCCTCATGCTCATATAGGCGCTATATTCTTAGCGGACTCTGGTGGTTTTAGGTGACGACGTGTCTGACCGTCACAAACACGACACAATAGTTTTTTGAGGACCCCGGGCCTTCAGGAAGGAATATACATTTTTCGATTGTTAGAGTCCATTTCCACCAAACCTACATGAAAACTCTCACCAATGCTTCAATTTTTCGAGCATTTATTACACAGGGTAGTCTAAAACGATGTAAAAAGACATTTTGATAAAGTACCATTTTGTATTGAAATTAAGGAATACTTCGCGTTTTTCTCGTAGGCCTGTATTGCAGACATGTAAGCTTTGTGTTGTTTAAATTTTTTTCCTCTTGCACCGCCATATTTCGAGCACAGCTCAGTGGTTTTTAATATGCTCAATCCAAGATCCTTAGCGCTGAATCGCTGTGGCTACTCCCAAATTGAAATTTGTAACGACCCTGTCCAACATCTCATGAGAAACCCTCCTGATCTCTGTTCGATGGTTATTCTTGAGCGCATTAATAGTTGTGTCTTTTAAATTTCTCCACGAAAAATTATCCAACAGGGTTAGTTTTGGAGAACATGCAGGCCAAGGATGGTCCGTACGACGGGAGATGAGCCTGTCTCCAAGGAGGTAACGATGAAGGTATTCGAGTGAAGCATTGGAGCAACGTGGTGGTGCTCCATCCTGCTGATAAATTACAGTATCCATGTCCACTCCTCGCTTCCGCCTCAAGATCAATGTGCCGCTGTCTGTGTTCACAGTTACCAGACGTTCCTCAGTATCCTCGAACTAGTATGGCTCGATTATCCCATTATGACACAATGCGCACAAAACAGTCACTTTATCCACACGAAGTGGGTGATAATGATGCTCGTGAGACTGAGCCTGAACCTAAAATTGCATATTTTGTTTCTTCACATGACCATTAAAGTGGAAATTTGCCTTGTCACTGAAGAAAATGGAGTCCAAAAAGTCATGATGGTCTTCGATTTGCTGACTAATTGTTTGTCCATGACGACGTCTGGTGAAAACCGCAGCGACATCATTATGGAATATCTCGAAAGTTATGAGGTAGGGAATTTTTTGTTTTTATCAGAAATGCATCAAATTCCGCGTGCTAAAATATCTTTCTTGTCTCTTTGCCACCAGCGGTGCGTGAGTTATGACCAACATTTAAAGTCACTGTGTTGGTGTAGCTGCTGTACAAAGTTTAAAACCGTCTCTCATGGTGTTGTGCGTCGCCGGTCATTGCGACACAATACTGTTTGTGTGTATCGTATGTGCGTCTCAAAACCTGTACAGTAGTGTGTGCGTGCGTGTGGCCACGTGATGGTTCTCATCTCGTATTCCCTTCGGAAATCCTTTCCTTTTTGTGTTTCTGCTCTGCAACCGCGAGCCATGCCGTGACCACCAAGGAGGGCATTTTTCGTTCCTGCTGAAATGAAACCGACGCAGCAAAGAACAAAATGAAAAGAGACTGGTTCCTAGATTGACTCTACATAATTGGTTCCCAAACCGGGAATCCCTGCAATGGCTTACCCTCGCTAAATCCCTGCAATAGCTTGTTGCTGTAACGAGCACATCGGACGCAATTCACTCAGTACCTCCAAATCTATCTGTCTATCTACATACCATTCCTTGCATTCCTTGCTGCTTTTATGTAATGGGATGTAATTTCCTTGCTGCTTTTATGTAATGGGACCCTTTCAGTTAGTTTACACCACTTTTTACTAGCCATCCAACCTTCGGTTGAAACTGGAGCAGACCTTGAAGTTGAAACATCATTGGTGTTCGAAAAATGTCTGCATAGTAAACAATATAATACTTCTTTCAGTTGGATCCAAACCAGCTAATCCAGGCGTGTAGCCAGGAATTTTGCTTGGGGGGAAACAACTACCGAGTCTCAACATTTAAATAGTTAATGCCGCATGTTTTCAGCATCATCGATGAAACGTGTATTTCTTTAGCGTTTTTTTCCTGAACAATTGTGTTCAGGTTTAAGCCAGCAAACAAAAAGTTTGTTTTCGTTGAATTGACAAGTTTGAAAAATTTGTTTTTTGTGAAGTTCCAAGCTTTTTCTTTCGTTTAAAGCCACCCTTGCTCGCAAAACTTTCCTGCAAAACAGGTTGTAAATATCTCGATGCTATCATTGGAAGATCTGCTGTATGCTTTTTGAAGTCAATATTGCAGTTGAGCAAAAAGTGATCGCGGCCGCAATTATGATTGCTTTTTTATATTTACACGCTTCTGATGTACACCAACACACATTCAATCGAAGCCGTGCAGCGACCTAGCTCTAAGGCACCGAAGCCCGAAGAAGGCCTTCAACAAAGCTAGCGCACATATAGGACGTGGATCCTAATAACATCCAAACCTTGAGCAACTATTTGACGTCAACAGCTGATAAACGTAAAATCTAGAATCTTTCAACGCGTTTGAAAAATGTTTGAATTTAGGTCACGCTATGAAATGCACCTGCAGTAGTATTTGTTTAGAGTAGACTACTTGCACTAAGCTTGCTTACCAAAATTGATTAGGTATTTAGACAGCTATTTAGAGTTTAAAAAATAATTCATAAATTTGATAAAGACAATGTTGTAAATTGGGTAAAGTTACACATGGTCTCTGAACAAACTCGCATATGTGGGATCGATTCAGTCTACACAAACTGTGAAAATATATGTGTATTTGCGAAAACGAAGTCATAATCGGTAATTACCACGGCTCTGCAGTAAAATTGAGAAACACTTGTCGCCGCAGCTTGAAACAACGGTTACTTGGTTGATGTAACCATTCTANCGTAAACGCTTAAAGTATTTTTTTAAATCCATCAGTGTTTAAGTTACAAAATTGACTGGGCAAACGTTCAGTTTAGTTTCATTTNATTCANATGCGCTTTATCCAGAAAGGAGATTGCAAGCTATCTGTGGTGTCAATGCCCTCAGCGATTAAAAAATAAAAAGCATCTTCGTACACAACATACGTTAGATTTTGCTGCTGACTCTTTTCATTGCGCCTGAATAAATTCAAACATACTGTAGTATAGCGTGGCATTAAATTTCAGATGAAAGATGAAACACTTTCAGACGATGCGCGGTAGGTCGGACTTTGATTAACTATTTGATAAGGCTGATTCTTTACTTGCCGGAAAGTTTAAAAGGAAATCTTGAAAACGTTAAGGATCCGCATAATTGTGTTTGAACCGTCGTCATAATGCATGTTCAATCCGAAAATATATAACAGAAATACTCGCATTTTTTAATCATCACAAGTAAATATCTAGAATGATTGGTATTGTTGTTAAATAGTGTCTATGACCTAATGAAAAAGACTTTGCAACTGGATTGCTTCTTAGCCAAGGTTTGAGTTTCAAAGCATATAAAATGTATATCACCTTTAAACTACAAAAACAAAAATCTACCATGTTCATTCAAAGTTATGGCTGATGCTGCAGACAAGAGTATTTGTAGCATGCCAGGTTAATCATAGAGGAATTTTTCGATGTTCTAAATGAAGTTTAGATCACCATTAGGTGAGATACAGCACGCTGGTGAACCAAAAACAGCTGCGTAAAGCGCTGCTCCTTTGCAGTTACTGATTGCAAACGGTTGGATGCAACTTTGTATTTCATTATCACCAACTTCCATGCTGAGCTTATACTTGAGGTATTATAAAGGTCAGCCATGAAATGATCCTCTAAAACTTCCACTATACACAACGTTTGATTAATCGTAGACAATTAGTAAACGATATTGCTTTGATCAGGTTCGACTAAGTTTTGAAGTAGGATAGGTTTTTTAATCAGTTTCGTTGATTTGCACTAGATTTTTTTTCTTTGGTTTACACAGCAAAGGCTTGATTACCCTGAATTTTTTTGTGCAACTTTTCGTAATTGGGGGAGCAATTGCCCCCGTTGCTACGCGCCTGAGCCAATCTCTCTTGTACAGTTCCCTGTGAGCAGCCTGAAGTCTCTAATTGCTCTATGGAAAATTTTGTTTGATGTTAGTTGGAAATTTTCGTGGTAGGGATGTGGTCGATGGTAACATACTTTCAATTTCTATCTGAGTAGNAAATTTAGTCGCAACATACCCAATATCAAGGGAGCATTCTAAATCATTTAGTGTGTAATGCTCATTAGGTCACTGTTGACAGCCTTGCCATGAGTTCATTCACAGTCTTCTTTTCACTCCACATACAACAAACACCTGGACAATCAAGTTCCACCGGACTCTTTTTAAATCGCGTTTTGCGGTTCAGGAACAAAATACAGTCTGAACAGCCCTCTCATAGGGCCTGTAAAGATGCAAGTCGCACACCATTACATTAGCAACAAAAATAAAACACACGTTTCCTGGCCTGTCCTGGACGGTTCCACCACAACACACTTCTGTGGATTTGTTGAAGGCGACGTTGATGCCACGAATAACTTGACAACACCCAATGTTTTCTTGATTTTGATCAGAGGGTTGGAGGGAAACAAGTGATCCTGAACAGCACAACTGCAAGGAAAAATGAACTCCATTGCATTTACTCTTGCAAGCGTGAATATTATGGTTTATTGGTAATCTACTAGCAGGTAAACGCTAAATCAAACACATATTTTTTTTTCTTTTTGGCATTAATGACTGGAACATAACTTGAATGCAAATAAAACAATTACAACTTAATTAAATGATTGCGTAGTAGACCAATCGATTGTAGTTTTATGAAATGACATAATTTAATCAAACTTAGGTAAGTAAACGTACTCCCATTATAAGCAAAGTAAACAATCATCAGTTTGTTTTCAAAAGGCGGTGCAAATATCCATATTCAATCAGTGTAAAGCACAGGTGCTAGAACTTCAGTGGTTAAGAAAAGTAAGAAATGCGACAAGAAATAGAATGTACAAACTCAAAAACAACATGTGAATCAAATATGAAATTATGAACAAACGAAGCTTAAAGGAGAAGTCCATAACTTACACTAGCTGTAACAGCAAGTACCATTTCAACATTCGAAATACATTCCAAACAATAAGAAAGTAAGCTTCCTCGAAAAAATGTCAACTCCGCGCAAATATTTTTGTATTTTGTTATAATACGGAACTAAAAATACGTTTAAGTAAGGTGTTACTTTCAGTTCTAAACCACTTCACAAATAATTATTTAATATTAACCTACAAATGCATTATATGAACTAATTGATTCAAAACAACTCATGCGCGTTTATCCACGGTATTGTCTTTATTCAATGTTTAAATTTAGTTGCTTCAATATCTTGCACCTTTTACAAGCCCTTATTTCACCCATCATGTAAAACTTTTGCATAATGGTATGCATTGCTGTGGGCGTTGGCGCAGTTTTTAAGTGTTCATTCTCGCCTAATGTTGCTTATGGTTACGTTCACGTGACGCATACCTCTGTGCTGTTTCAAGTTCAAAAGCTTTCTTAATTAATGTGAAGTGTGTAACAACCTCTATGACACGGTTCTTGAATATAAGAAATACAAATAGATAGAAAATTTTGCGGAAAACAGTAGCAAATTTCAGTTCCACCAACAACGAATTCTTTAGCTTACAATCTTCCAAGATGTGCTCGAAAAACGTCTTGTTATTTGTAATTCATAAAAGTCATGTGGTCAGACATTCGAACGCAGTTAGGCATATATCTGCAGGACTAGCAGAATTACTTTAACGAATGCCTTCATCAAAATAGTCGACATTTAATAGTAAATCTATACTGCTGAAGCACATCCCCTAGATTACCTGGGTTGCAGTTCGTCCTACCAAGCCGCCACAACAAAACTGACTGTTCTTGCTGTAAGGTTTACCATTACAGCAGTCCTGACTATCTACGTTGTACGGATTTTGAATATTTCCAGTTCCATAGCAACACCCAGCTTTGTTTGCTGGAATGTTTCTGCCAACTATCCCATTGTGACAGGGGCATGACGCTACCCGGCGATCGTAGGGAAATTCTCCGCAGCATGATGCAAAGGCTGTATCTCCTGAACAAAATCAAAAATAAATAAAATCTTAGCCTACATTAAAAAAATTATGTTTCTCTTTAAGCCCATAACTAAGGGAGCGAAGGAGGGCGAAGCCCTCCTTAGAACTTTTTTTGCCCCCCTGAAAAAATGTGTTGGACATAGATTGAAAGTATTGGAGGTAGTTTAAAAATTTTGGACCCCTTTCAGAAAACTCTTGGCCCCTCCTGGTGTCCCAAGCTGGTTACGGGCCTGTTTCTCTCACCCGCATTTTCCCAAACGCGCATAGTTTTTCCTGTTGCTCTTTGCTGTGCGGTAAAATTAAAACCTTCTTTTACCAGCATCATCAGAAAACCGCGTGATATAGCGCTGAGCAAAGAATCGCTAAATTTCGTGATTGCAGCTAAAGTGTGGAAGTGACAAAAGAAGATTCACCTACTATCAACTATTAAAAGTAATTGTATAATTCCAATAATGCGGGAGCTCAATAACAATTAAACTCTACAGCTCCTAATTATTTGATGAGCTTTCGGCACAGTCCTTGCGAGAAAAAATATCTGTTTTATTGTAAAAACGTTTTTGGCATTGTCCATTTTACTTCCAAGCAGCAGTAGCCATATCACGATGACGGTATGCTAATCTCACACATGAGTTGCAGAACATTTGTGAAAGAAAACTAAAGCACAGAAAAACGAAGATGAAATTATACATTTATGCTTTGTGTCATCACCACTTAAGTTAATATACTGCGAGATAATACTGTATGTCTGGCAAGTAAAGGAAGGCATTTTTGACATGTCATACAGGCTAATAACTGAAAGAGCAGAACACGTACATACTTCGATTTTTTGATGCTGGTTAAAATACCTATTATGCTTTTAACCTTACTATGTAGAACCATGGTTCTCAAACTGTGCGTCGCGACGCCCTGGTGTGTCGTTTTAATTTTCCAAGGTCGTCGCACAAACGTAAACTCGGTGCAGTTTTCTTCCATGAACTAATAAGAGCAAAATTAAATGCAGTGTATTATAACTTCAATTTACAGTTATTGTTCAAGTGCGATCATGATGACAGTAAATTTGCCATCTCATAACTACGCAACTGTCGTTGTTGTTTACTAATAAACGCATTCCACAAATTTTATTTAGGCTACTTGGCATCAGACAAATGAAGGCTACAGTACGGTTAAGCAGTTATAAAGTGAATGAAAACAGGAAGCGAATGTTGCAACCTAAGCGTAAGTCCGCGATTGAAAATCACAGGCCTTTAAAGAATTCTCGCAAGTATAACAAACGTTATTTGGATGTTAGGTTCACATTGGTCTTGTAGAACGGAGAGAAAAACCTCAGTGTGTTGTTGACTGCAAGGTATTGTCCAATTGGCCAGCGAAAGCATGATACCAAATAAGCTTTTACGTCATTTAACACCATCTCATCCACAATTTGTGAAATAAACCCAGGTCTTTTTTTGCCGGAAAGTAAATGATCTAAAGAGGCAAGTGTCCGCCATTTTACAAGTCACGCAACTCCCAACATCTGAGGAACTAACACAGCCTGGAACAGGACTTTTCGGTCTGGCTGATTCGGTGTGGCCGATTCGGTCTGGCCATTTCGGTCTGGCCGATCCGGTCTGGCCGTTTCGGTCACGGGACTTTTCAGTCTTGGTCGTTTTGGTCTCGAGACATTTCGGTTAGACTATAAAATCTTGCAGAAATCTTACATGTTCACTTTTTAATACAAACGTACTTAATTCAACGAAAGGTTTTATTTAAAAAAACTGCGAGCATGATCCATGATCCAGTGCCGTGGCAAGGGTGAGGCCCCCTCCGAAATTTCACGTGGGGCCCCCCATACGCTATTGGCCTATTATTATGAATTGCAGTAAAAAGTCGTAACCTC
>JGI24021J15306_10007769_pt1 | contig 13104 bp, 9 predicted proteins | sample Ectturendosymbi1_FD_15306 | JGI IMG/M metagenome (IMG submission 15306) | reverse complement strand
GAACTATCGCGGAACACAATCTTAAAGATGCGTAGTGGATGGAGGGTTTGCAAAAAGTGGTAAGGTTGTTTTTGGACGCAGACGATAGCCCGATATCCCACCAAAACATAATTATTACTTTTTGGCCCATTTACGATGTTCTTGAAATTTGCATGCAAGTTTATTCCATGGTATTTGCATTAACAAGCAAAAAGTATGCAAAAATAGTTAATCTCATTTGCGCAGGTAGCAAAGTTTTCGTGAAAGATCAAGCTCAAGGAGATTATTAACCCCAACCCCCCCTTGCGTACGACCTTGCCGGCAGCCACCCCCTTGGAGTGGCCCTCTCAAGGGCGGACTGGGTCCGGATTAACCGCTTCCGCCCTGGTGTCGGACGTTTCCGCCCCTGCTTGTACAAATGGGGTATGGCTTCTTCTGCGGCCTATAAGTGTGGCGCAGACGAACAAACCGTCGACCATGTTGTCCTCCAATGTCCAATTCAACGACCTCCTCGTGGACTGCACGGCCTGACGGTTCTGAACGATGAGACCAAGGGCGTAACGAAGAGGGCAAGGGGGCGCAATTCCACTGCAGTGGGCGCCGAGTACCTGCGGGGGGCGCCGAATAGTCCCAACAATGTCGCAGGTACTTTCTTCAGTACAGTATATTTGCTTCCGAAAGACGTCGGGTTCGAACATGGGGACGTCGAACTTGTGTCTTGCCCCGGGCGCCATTTAACCTCGTTACGCCCCTGGTTACTCATCATAGGTAGCCTGTGCTGGAAGTCACCTATGATGCTGTTGCGATAGGAAATCCCGAGCGGCATGTGCGCAAAGCTCCGCACTGTGGCAGCAAGCAACAATAGAGTTCACATGCCATGATCACTCTCCGCGTACGCTGGTCTTTGCGTTCAGTGGTTCACAAGTTAATATCGGCAGAGCTTCCACGCCACGATCACTCTTATTGCTTGTTCGCGCCACATATATGTATGGTGTTGTTCTTCAGGCACATCCCGTTCGTGGTGAATTGCACATTTAACGCAACACCACCGGAGAGGTTGCAACAATGCAAACCGACTTTACATGAGTCAGTACCTCGTCCTGTAACTTAACTTTGACTCTTTTTCTGGGGTCCGTGATGAACAGGCGCGTAGCAGGAGGGGGCAATTTCCCCCCCAATTCCGAAAGTAGCACTAACAATTTTCAGTTAATCAAGCTTTTGATGTGTAAGCCAAAGAAACGCGTCAGTACAATTCAACGAAATTGCTTTAGAAAAATATCATGTTTCAACTTTAGTCGAACCTGATCAAAACAGTATGGTTTACCAATTGCACATGATTAATCAAACCTTGTGTAGAGTGTAAATTCCGGAAACTTCATGGCTGACCTTTTCCTGAGGTTTAAGCTCCGAGTGGAAATTGGTGATAATGAAGTACAAACTTGTATCTAAGCGCTTATAATCACTAACCGAAAGTAAAAACAGAGTACCGCTTGTTGCAGCTGTTTCTGGCGCACTAGCTTGCTGTATCCCACCTAATGGTGATGTAAACTTCTTTTAGAGCGAAAATTTAGCTGGCTAGGCCAATCGTCTAAAAGAGTCAGAAAAGTTATAGTTTATTTTACTACACCGTTTTTCTAACTATCCCGTTGTGGGTCTAAATTATGCCTCTCTTCAACTTCCCCTTAGCGTAGACAACAGCAGATCATACACAGTCATCAACAATACCTGTAATTGATCAAGCAATGGGATCACTAATGTAAATTTAAATAGAGCAAATTGTATTCTTATTTTACAAACGGCAAAACTAACATTAATACGCATGACATTTCACTAGTAACACTATGTCATAAAAAATAATCCACTGCATTCACTAATCTCACTGTGCAGCTAAACACTACATCTTCACAATAACCATACAGTGAACATACTTCACTATGTGTCATATCAAGTTTCACATTACGAATAACAGTTTAGCAAACAGCAATCGCATTTAAACTACAAGCTCACAATGCCGCAATTTGTAACACTCAATTCTGATAGTTCCGGTATTTCGTCAATACTCAGTTATATTCAGGCCAAACAGTCAGCCGTCAATGACGTATTCCCATTTTGGTAAGCATTGCGACTTTCTTGAGGGGATCGCCTGCTTGCATGTGGGAACATCTTTGTTAACGCTAGCTTCATAATTTGATTAAATCCACTTTCAAAGTTCAGGCCATCGAAATCATGTATCACCAATGAGGTGAAATATATCAATTTAGGTTGTGAACCAGTGTGTCCCTCTTAACACTGGCTGCCGGAGCATTCCCTAATTACACAGCACGAAATCTATTCGCTGTGGGCCCGATGGTCCCAGGTTTTGTATGCTGGGCGCATCACTAGTGAGGACCAGTGTACACTCAACCAAGCGCTCCCTTATCACAAGATCAAAGGGCATCCTTCAGTACAACGTGTACCTGGCCTTCATGCCATCTGAGGCTTGATGTCAAATTTAGCCCTTATATAGAAATTTTGCCAGTTCCTGTCCGTACCGAATTGTGCAATTTATACGTCATACTACGTCACACTCGGAACTTTTAGTACAATTTATTTCATTACTTATTTTGTGGCATGCCACCAAGGGTACTTCCCCGATGACAATGTTTTCTTTATTTATTTTGTGGCATGCCACCAAGGCAATTTTCCTTTATGCTTTTCCTCGGCTTTTGGGTGGTCTGCCAACCAAGACATTTTCCTCGCTTGTATTTGCATAATTCTTGTCAAATTTCATTCACTATCATATATATTTCTTATAATTTCACCAAACTCAGGTAAGTTTAAACGTATGGCTTCATCTACTAAATCATCAATTTTCTGCTCTAATACATCTTCATTAAAACTATTTAACGCATCTGCACATTCAATACTAATCGCTATTTCTTTTACAGACAAGGTTTGATAAGTAACATAATAACTCCAATAATGCAATAGTTTATTAAACAATGTCGGCACACTTTCTATACGGTAAACATATATTCCCCTTACAGTTTTGTCAGCGCAATAGTTTACACAGTTTGTTCTGCCGCTTCAGTCAATCTTATTTCGACGTTAACCCATTTAGGGCTACTTTCATGGCTTTGCTATCCGTCATGTTACCTAAGGGTCGTCGAATTCGTATACGTCAAAATAAAAAGAGCATTATGTATTATGATCAACGCGTTCAAAGCGCCTCATACCTGCGTCAACCAGTGTAAATCATCCTTTCCGTCAATCAAAATACGTCACAATAAAAGCAACACCCTGTTTTTCTGCACATAGCATGATCCTTGGGAGTTCATCCTACATCAGCATTCAGGATTTCATACAAGACAAGTTCCTTGAAACCGCTACAGCATCTGGGAATAACGCAACATTTGCAAGAAATCTCTTTTTTAGATTTTCGCAATTTAATTTGCTACTACACCAATATCATTGGGTTTTTGACTTTTCACTTGTTTGCCTTTTTACAGCAACTTCTCGTTCTCGTACCACCTCTNTTAAACCTCTTCGTCTATTCAAGTGCGTGTATTTCACGCTTCGCTGCACTTCATCATGAGTAAGCATTGAGTAACACACCCCACGAGGTCAGCAGTGCAATGCTTGTTTCGATTAGTTTCGGCGCTTGTTTTTCTGACGGACCTTCGCTGTCATTCACGTACTGCCCTATATTTGTAAACCGTCCGTTTTCCAGAGACTTCGGTACGTATTCCAGCGTCTCAGCCACTTTTTACTCTTAAAGTCAACCGTTTCAGGGTCAATTTCGTTTACGGTGGCTATTACTTTAGTTCATACTTTCATTTCAATGCTCGACCACCACTTTGTAAGCGCTTCCCTTGCACATATTTCTTTCTGTAAAACATGAAATGGTTAATCATAACTGCTTTTCAGTCAACATTTCCTTCTGCCCCAGCAGATGCTTTCTTTTTTGTGAGTACAGTTACCCAATTCAATTGGTTCTTTCAGCCATCTTATTACTGTATAAGAATTTCGCAATTAGCATTCAGGTTTTTCACAATTTCTTAACTTCCTCATATATGTTGCGTTTTTCCTTGATATACCAACTACATATCAATACACGCTGTTCAGTTCAATATTCACACTTACAACTTTTTGTAAATCGTTAATGTAGTACACAATTAGAATACACACACAACACATTTTGTCTTTTGACTACTTCAATTCACTTTCTTCATGCCTTCCTCAGCTTGTATCAGAATGACAATTCGCACAGGTTATTTCTTCTATGTTGGTTCACTGCTATTTTCACCATTTTCTGAGCCAGTCATGTTATGGTCACTTGTTACCATAACACTTCATTTCAAGACCATCCTAAAAATTCCTCTATGATAAATCTGGAAAACTACGAATACTGTATACTTCGCCCTTGACTGCAGCATCAGCCGTAGCTTTTAAATGAAAATCGTAGATTTTTGTTTTTGTACAGTTTTAAAACTAAATGCGTGAATATGGCGGTGATATACATTTTGTATGCTTTGAAGCTCATGTCTTGGCTAAGAAGCAATTCAGTTTTAAGATCGTTTTTATTAGGCAGTTAGGCCATACACCAGGAGTCCCAAACACGCCCGCGAGGACATTTTATGCGGCCAGCGATGCGTCTCGGGAATTTATATATAATCAAGATTTAAGTCATTTAGTTTATTCACGGGTGTTGGAAAGTTCTCGGCCAGCGAGTGGACAAGTTCCTTACGAAAGAAGGTAGAGACGGCTTGAAATGGTTTACCTGTAGCTCACAATGTATATCACAGGAAATAAGATGTATAAGGTGTTCCTAGTAAAATTCTGATACCTCCATTTTTGCATCAGCTTATAATGCGGCCCTCCGGTTACTTTAAGGTCCTAATTTGGCCCTCGGAGCAATTTGAGTTTTAGATCCCCTCCATCGACATTGTTTAGCAACAATTGCATTTATTCTAGGTATTTAGTTGTGATGGCATGTAGACCTACTGTGACGGTTTAATCACAAATTTGTGGAGCTTTAACGGTTTCAATAATGATCTCCCGCATTACCTTGCTGGTGAGTTACAAAAACAGTTTTGACAAGTAATCAGAATACGAACTGAAAGTGTTTTAACATTCACGTGATATTAATTGCCACCCCATCCTACAGCAAATTTGAAAGCATTCAGCTGCAACGCGAAGAGTCAGCAGAAAAATCTAACGAAATTGGAAATATGCTTTTTATTTTGTAAGTGTTGAGGCCATTGACACTGCTATTTGCTTACAGATAACTTGCACTCTTTTTTCGCCGTAAAGCTAGTGTGACTAAAGTGAAACTAAATTGAATTTTTTGCTAGTCGATTGGATTTTCTTATTTAAACCCTAATGGATTTAAAGAAAGATTTCAACCGCTTAGTTCCCAAACTTTTTGAGCGCGACCCAAATCTGAGTTTGGCGAACACCTCGCGATTCAAGTCTCAAACAACGCATGAAAAAAATATTGATTGTGTGGATGACTTTTTGGCAGCAAGTTTCTCAGTTCCTTTTTAATGTCAGCAATCTACTCTTTCCTCAAGTGTCTACGATACAGACGCAGACAAGCAGTGGTAACGTTGAAAGTCTACAACTCCAGTTGGATCGCCTCTGCGCGACCCATTTTTTGACCCTTCTCCACCCTTCTTTGGGTTTTGATCCATACTTTGGGAAACATTGGGCTAGATCAACTGACCAATTTACAAAATTTCTAGTTACGCGCCTGGTGATGAAACGCTTAAAGTTTGTAGATAAACTTTGTCCCGTTGATAGATTCCATAAAAAGTGACATAAAATGACGTACCGCTAAGGTTGAAAGTATGGAAAATTTTTTCACGTGTGAAATTACACAAGAAAGCTAATCGAGTACTTACGCAATAAAGTGTTAGCAATGTTGCGAAATTCTGCATGTGACGTTTAACACCAAATTTAAAATATTGTTTGACACCGCATAAATATGTTTTATGTGTGATCCAAACCAGGGGCGTAACGACGGGGGGACAAGGAGGGCATAATTCCGTGGGCACCGAATCACTACGGGGCCCAAATCACTGCGGGGGACACCGAATGACTGCGGGGAGCGTCAAAAAGTCCCAACAATGTCACAAGTACATTCTTCAATGCAACAAATCTGCTTCCGAAAGACCTCAGGTTCAATCATAGGGGCGCCAAACTTGCTTCTTGCCCCGGCCGCCACCTAAACGCGTTACGCCCCTGATCCAAACAACAGTTGTAAAATAGGTCATCGGTACAGTCCGAAAGGTAATCTAAAATTTTTCAATTCTAAAGACGCCAGTACTTATGCATGATGAGATTCCTCTTAGTTAGAATGAAGTTGGAACTATGCGAAAACAATTAAGTTATTGCATTTTGTTCCTCCGTGAAGGTTTCAGTTCATAGAAGATCGTCTCACCACGAGTAGTAAATAATTCTGAATGGTATTAAAGCTTTGTTCCCAACCATAACTTTTGTAATTGATTTTAAATTTAAAAGGTTGACCTAGTTCGTTTAGCGATTGCTATTTGCTGGCTAGTGCAGCCCGCAAAGAAAACTCTGAAAACCCGCTAGGTAGCATGCTAAAAATATGTCTGCTCGCCACAACTGATCTTTTGAATCAGGATTTTCGATTTTATTTTCCAGGAGTAGCAACCGTCGTTTCAATATGATTACGAACGACGACGAGGATAATGACGAGTCGATCAATGCCGAAAGACCCGGCAGCTCTTCGGAAAGAAAAGGATCTGCTAAGCGTGCTATTTTTTCAGATCGCAGCAAAGATGGTTTGATGAAGTCCTGGGCTAGAAGGGTTTTTCTGCCAATTAAGGTAACGCAAGCATGGAAACGGAAAGTCGGAATTGATTCTGATGAAAGTGCAAAACCAGAAGAAGGCGCTGTTACTGAAACCAGCGAAGAACCTGATAGAGTAAGTGAAACAGTTTTGACGCCGTTTTCGTTGAAAAAATGTTGATTTCATCGCCGACCGTTCACCTTGAAGCCATTTTTAGATGTACTAACGACACATTAAGTTAGCGAGTTTTTTTCCCTTAATTTGTGTGGAGATAAAAAGTTGTTAACATATTGCAGGCACCTTGGTTTTTCAGTGGCCCTGATGAACTGACACGGTAGGTTCTCTTTTCCATCTTTTTATTATTTTGTTTGGGGCGTTAGCCTTGTTATTCTAACTGTAAGCACAATGCTATAAACATCCAGAATGACTTAGNTCAGCGGAAAGTGGAAACTACCCTTTAACCCTGTACAAAATCTACGTGTTTGTAAATTTNACAGAAATTCGCTTGCCTTATTTGCACCCGCGTGTTTTTCACCAAATCGCAAACTCTGCATTGAATATCTCCAACCTGCTATCCTATAGCACTGAAATAAAGAGTTGAATGCGGATCATGTCAGCTTAGCCAGGAAGTCTTGATAGACCCTGTGGCTTTCGATTTTTTCGGAAACATTTTAATCTGACCAGAGATTACAAGCTCGAACCCCGCCTGAGAGAAACATTTATGTTTGAAGCCAAATTTAGGCCCGAAAGCCAAGTTTACCGAGTGAGTGAAGTTACGCGCACCTGCGGGATGTTGGTGGCGCAGCAAAGCAAACATGACTACATAATTCACAATTAATTATTTTTTGTTGAAGATTTAATCAACTCGATAGCTTCAACAGTAACTGGCGACAAAAGTGTCGGTCGTTGCGAAAAATTTCGAATGCAGGCCTGAAATCGGCCCCACACATTTTGACCAAATCCGACCCGACTTGCAACTCTGAATCTGACAAACAACGCAGACGTTGCTATCACGTTAACAAAAATTACGAAAGTTTGTCATTGTTCAAGCCTTTGGGGCTTTTGAAACATTTGTTTTTTTCTGCTATAACTTGGAATTTTAGTTCCCTTTGACAGCTGACGTGTGGCAATTGTCTTTTCAAAATGAGAAGACGATGGGAACGTTTTTTCACCTTAGTTTTGAATGACGTTGGTATGTTCCATTTTAACACCTTTTACATTTTCATATTGCACGCTTAAAAAACGTCATCCTGACAGCATGTAAGTTAATGAGCAAAGTTTAGAAACATTGCGCAATAAATCAAAATCGGATCTAAATATTTGGCCACAGTTCGCGTGTTGTAAATTGAAAAGATAAACAGAGCGTGCATACTTTTTCAATGCCAATGAATTTTTAATTACACAATGCTTTGCATCTATCTCACTTTTCTCTGATTGCAGTGCTTCTTCGAGTTGTGTAAAGCGCGCCACATTGTTGCTGCTTCGATGGTTTGAACACGGCCTCTTGTGACATTTTTGTGTATTATAAAATAAATTTGGGCACACTGGTAGCAAAACGTTTGCACAGAGGTGTGTTGCATTTTGCTTGGTAAAGGCTGTTTGTGAAAGTGTCAGTAGTCCGTAATTAACTTAGGAAGTGCTGTGATTTGTTAATGTGGTTTACATTTTCCAGAATCCTGAATCCTTACAAACTCTAGCTTTGGATTATTTTGCAGACTACGCATGATTAAAACAAAAGCATGGCAAAGCTTCAAAAAAGTCCCACAAACCGCTAGTGCTGTTGAAATAACTGCCAGAGTCATGAACTAAATGTATGTGATCGAGATCACTTGGATTTTGAAACAAACCACATCGGCCTGTTAACGATGGCCTTCGAAATGTAACATATCCGGTCGTATTGTAAGTAGGCCGTGGTTTGGACCAGGACAGAAATACTTGCATCCCATTCATGACAAACAAACAAACAAGTGCTCGTCAGCCACTTTGTTTCATGATGCAAAGCAGGATGTACGGTATTTTAGGGATATCCGCTTCTGTTATGACCTTACATGCACCGAATTTTAGTTTCAGTTGTCGCAAACATTTTCGACATCGATTTACAGCCTGGTGGCTAAGTTTATAGTGTATCGAAGAATTCGGCTTTTTTGTCTTTTACCTGTAAACTGAATTTTCAAAAAGTTTATAACAGATTTTTATCAACACGTTTTGCAAGTCTTGCTATTTTACAGCATCTCAACCAACTACCGAGGAATGGATCTCACGCAAAAGCTCATAAATTTTTTGTTTCGTAACACCTGAAAAATACTAAAGCTCCGTTATGCACTGACAATCTTGCTTGCTAAGTTTTCATCCACGTATCCGTCAAAAGTATAATCTTGTCAGTGAAAACGCATATCTGGAAAAAAGAAGTACATAGTATACACCGCTGTAAGGTTGCTGGCTGATAAGTTTGTCAAGGTTCGTTTTGATTGTGAATTTTTTGAAAAATTTTGTGGTCAGCGTGATGGCTTTTGCCATCTTGCTCGGCATCTGCTCAGCGCGGTATGGGCCCAAATTTCCTTGATAATCTAAGCTGAAAAATTTGTTGGAATAGCTTGAGATTGATTTGGTTCCACTTGCCATTATGCCGGAAAATGCCATTTACATACTGTAACCTCAGCATCGTTAAACTGCTATCGATGCATTATTTGCAGCTAAGTGGAGTCATGAAATTCTTCAGAAAACCGAACTCTCCCGATGTGCGAAGTTCCACCGAATCTACTAATGATCGCACTGGCATCACCAGTCTGTGGAAAAGAGTGTGGGCGAAAGAAACACCTGTTTGATCGCATTATGTGAAATATTGAATTTTGCACGCTATTTGCTTACAGCAAAAAAAACTACTCTTGAAATGTTACGCGATTTTTTGAGTACAGTTGTAAGCGTGTTGCGTTCCTCAGCTCGAATGGTGAAACTATCAAATCCTCTCCAAAACGTCGCTGGTGTTCTGCAACAGAAAAATCAGGAACAGTCATTCTTTATGTGTTTTTAGATTTTTGAAAAACGATTTTTTTGATGAGATGACGAATCAGAGGGTTGTATAGGTATTAAAATTGCAAAATAAAAAGTGCTAATCAATAGTCTAAAAAGTTGGGAAACTCGGGTCTTCAGTTTTTTCAGCTGCTCCACATTCGCGTTTTCTGTACTATTATCGTGACATCGCTTCAAGATGTGTTTTGAGATTTACTAGAATTTGACGTAATTTTATGCCCTTCTCCAACAGAATTTTCTGCAATGCGCAATGTTATTTCATATTTAGACAAAAAACTTACGATTTGCGAAATATGGGGAAATGACAGAAAGTTATGGAAACTTTAGTGATCTCATGTCCCTGAGCAACATCGTAATAACCTAGTTGTGAGACGATTTAACAGCACGTGTTCTGAATAGCTAAAACCAAACCAACTTAAATGCGACTGTATTTGTAGTGTGTCGAAAAAATGATCACGCGGAAGGATTTATGCAAAGCGGGAGTCAAGCGAACAAATATTTTCGGGATAATTTAATGTGCTGACAGCTGAACATTCACAGAGCTTTTGAAAAGCTTTTGCATTGCTTTACGCAACCGCCGTCGGCGCGGCATCAAACATAGTACCTTTTGCCGTTATAGTCTGTATCTACTGTAGTTAGTTATCTCATGAAAATTCAAGCAGATTGACGAAGTCTGTGTTAGGCCATTTAAAAGTTGTGTGAACTCGGTATAGCTCGGTTAACAGTTTGCAAAATATGTAACATGCACACCTTGAAGTGTATGAATAATCTTTAACCGCATTTTCAAACAAAACGACCTTGTTACAGCTTTGCTTCAGGAAAAGCATAAAATAAATCGCAATGCTGCGAAAGCTTACATCCAATACTAAATTCATGATTTTGTTGAGAGCAGATGTTTTATTATGATTCCGATGGACGTGTTTTTCCAGCGCGGGAAGCATGCGGTAGAGCCAACGAAGAAGTTCCTGGTCTCTGCGAAAGCAATACATCAGTTAGAAAATCTTAAATAGCGAAAAAATGTGTGTTGACAATCGAAATAACTACTACTAGATTTTGGCAACGCGTGGAGTCAGTGAGAGAAGATATGTCCGGTGCAGCAAATCAGGCGTCGTAAAGTCGAAAAAGGCCAGAATACTATCATTAGGACCTGCGGAAATTGAGTTCTAAAGCGCGTTCGAATGTGTCTGGTTTGTGCAAGGGGACTCACCGTGAACGACCGGGGCACTAAGTTTCAAACATATTTCTCGATTTAGTTGTTCGAAAAAAACAGGAGTAATGTATACTGTATATACATCGCCATGGTGGATGCGATCTTGTAAATGTGTTCTAACAATTTCTCGCAATGCGAAGCAAAGAGTTTTTTTAATATGAAACAGAAATCTTAACAGATGGCTAACCAGCAAACCTGGGCCAGGGAAAAAATTCAATCCGGGACCAGGTAGCTCCCTACGTTCACCAGGTTACCAGGTTGGTTGATAGTGACGGACGCTGAAGTCGCAAAAAAGTGGATTAAACTCAATTTCAAAAACAGGATCGGGGGTTTGACTGGTGAGTTTGATATTTTCTGCATAGTTGATTGCTTGCGAATTAAAATTCGAACTCAACATTCATACAAGAAAACATGAAAAACACTTTTAACATGTGCAGCAAGCTTTACGCAAAACGCGTTACGGAATTTTGTTTCGTGTTTTTAGCCAGCACCGATACGTTTTGCTGTTCACGTGAGACACATGAACCAGCTGATGCCTTCACAACTCAGCGCGACCGGATGTTGTAGAAACCAGTTGAAAGTGCTGGCTGATGAAATAAACTCGCACTGTTTGATGGTAATTGGGTGGACGATCTGTGCTTGGTTAGCGTAGGCCCGGAATACTGCCATGCATCCCTAAATCCCCAAGTGAAGGGCGCGCTGTAGAGGGGCCAAGCGTCCTACAAGAAAAGGAAAATTAGGTGAAAAGTTTCAACTGTTTGAAAAACTCCAAGAGTTTGGAATTTTTGATTAGTTTTTCAGCGAGTGTTATGCTTTAATTGACGTTTTGATAAGGATATGACAGAATTTGGCGAAATGTTTACTCGTTTGCCTTTGCGGCATATTCTGAGGGCCTCATGCTTTTTGGGATGTGGCCCGCATCATGTTGGAGTGGCTTGTGTAGACAGGATACGCACAATGTCGGCTGTCACTCACTCTTCCGGGAGACGTTCCATGTAACGATTCAGTTCAGTTTCCGCGAAGTCGCTATCGTCGTCACTGGATGAGAAACCTTCACCTACGAAGACGGTTTGTTTAAAACTATATCCGAGGCTGTTCCGACACAAAACAGTTTCTTCAAGAAACGATGGTAGTATTAGTCGAGTTGAAGTAAACTACACATTTAGATAATATCACTATTATTTAATTTTAATGTTTTTAAGAAAAGGCAGTTGCATATTTTTGATAGAAACTTCACATTGAAAATTCACAAGCTTCAGGTTTTACATAAAGTTCACCAATCCACGAAAACCTAAACGTTTTACATTCAGTTTTCTTCGGGGTTGCGAGATGAGAATGCCTTCCGGAACTTGAACCCGCAGAATCGTCCAGAGACAAAATGGCTAAGCGAAAGCGAACTGGTTTCAATCAAAACCGGTTTTCCTGATGTTTCACAATGCGCTTGTTCTGTCTTCGGCGCAAACGCAACCAGTGGGCTGTAATCTGCTACAGGGTATTCAGTAATGTAGCACAAATTTTTTTATCAACATTCACAGGATAAGAGCAGTGATCCTACTTTCTAGATAACGAACTGTTATTTCTCGTAAGAATGGAATTGAAGAACTTCCAATTGTCTTTCGAAAACTGTGGGAGATGCTAGTTTAAAATGTTGCATGTTTATATGTTGACCAACAACTTCTCAAGAATAAGGGAGGCATTCGGAAATATGGGTCAGCAACTGCAGTAAATTTTATTTATATTTTAATTTCTCAAAATCCACTCGCTGCTCATCAGCCTGGCATAGCTTTCAAATGTCCATACACAGCAAGCACTAAATACAATGGCGTCGTCATTCTCTTAACGTTCGCCAATTACCATTGACTCTTGAAAGCAGCCAGGGCAAAGTATATTTTTAAACTACTTGCAAATAAGGACTAAACTGCGTTTTGCTTTTTATTTTTCAGGCACTCGTCGTGAACAAAGTTAACCAGATGCTTACATCCACTGTTTATTGCAGTGGTTCTTAACCTTTATATGCACTCGTACCCCCTGACCTTTCATCAAATTTTCTCGTACCCCTTGTCTGAAATCAAGTAATTGATAGTAACAT
>JGI24021J15306_10007768_pt1 | contig 13104 bp, 8 predicted proteins | sample Ectturendosymbi1_FD_15306 | JGI IMG/M metagenome (IMG submission 15306) | reverse complement strand
AATTAATATAATTTCCTCCTGTATTATTTTCGGAGGGGCAAATCGATTGTGGCTAAAAATTTCGGGAGGGGCGATTCCCCGGTTGCTCGCTCTGGTTGCGGGGCTGCCGCGGCCCCTACACCAATTATCTTCTTGCATTAGAGTTAACTGAAGCATTGGATGATCTGTCAAGTGCCCGCGCGGTGTAAAGATTGCGTTTGATACCAAGAGAAGTCTTGCTGAGTTTAGGATTTCCATTGAAAATGAATGTCCCCGTTTCACGGCGGCTGCAGTGGTTGTGTAATGCCATTCGGAACAACCTGCTTGTGTAAAAAGGCATTTTCCACATTGTCATACAACAAACAAACATAGATCAGGGGTAGATGGGGAATAAGATCTTCAGGTTGCCATCTCCGAAATTAAACCTCGACTTGACTTGCTGTGTTCCAAACAAAGTGCCCGACATTCTCAATAGACAGAATAATTATCACACACATTGTATTTGCTTTTGTTATACATGTTGATGTTGTTATTTACACTGTTGTGCTCAAACAAATTTGTTTAAGTAAACTACAAAATATTTCCGAAAATATAGAATTACTAGCAGTCTGACAAAGCTATTTAGCTCAAAATATTCTGCAAAAACTCATGCTCAAAAAATGTGACTTTCGTATCCGTTTGTGGTCTTCAAAAATTTCGAATCAATAAGGCCTCTCTTTTGAACTCTACCCTTACTGCGTTACTCCTTCACCTGAATTATTGATTACTTCTCACGCACTCGGTGTGTCAGGCGTTCGTGTGACATAAGGAAACCTCGTAGGGATGACTACGTTCTAAACTTTGTTTCCAACGAAGATATTACAAAAATATGAGCATCTCCTGATGCAAGTAGTGACCACTTCTGCGTTCTTCTATCAGATGTGTGCTACTTGCTGCGTAAAAGTTGAATAAATTATTTGCAAATTGAAACCACAGTAAATTTATATGTCGCATTCAAAAGGGTTTTAGGTGCTAATGCGGCAAAAAATTTCCTTGTCGTTGCATGAACATTTTTTAGAATAGTCGGTGAGTACTCGTACAAGACAAGGGCAAGCAAGGTTTTCATAGGACTATGACCGCTTCCAACCCGTAGCTCTGCTCACGGGAAAGTGCCAACCTATTTACATCACGATACGTCCACCAAATTCTTTTAATGTGATGGAAGACGTGCTATTGTAATGATACTGCTTGCCTCTAAAGTGCAAACTTAAAACTGACCGGACGCAGCGCAGTCATTCACTTTACCTTAGTTATATTTTTGATTGCAGGGGAATTGGTAAGAGGGCATGTTTTGTGCAGAAGTAGCTCTTCACCAGCTTGTCTTGCCATCTCGCCAAACAATCAGCTGGTTTGTTCGGTTTCAGAGAAGCTACTGTTTTTCTGTGACATTACTTCAAATACAGTAAGTATGAGATTGTTTTTATCAATTACTGTTTTGTTTGTTTACCTCAGACACAACGTTTCAATCACAAAAGATACTCGACCAAATCAAAGTTTTACTCATGGTCATCTAATATATTCACTCAGTGCCTTTTTTGTACTGTAAGAACAACATTTCCAACGGCTTTAATAATTCATGTGTCCTACTTTGGCATTGATAAGCATAGCAACACCTGTGGGCATTGAATCTATAGTAAGTTGGAACAGAGATTTTGCAGTTCCTCATCATGATACCAAATCTGAATTATCCCCTATATCAGCTTTGAATTGGTTGTGCAATCATACTTTTGCAACCTTTTTTTTGATTGCCTACACGTTTTCTATCGGATTGAGGTCTGGGGAATTGCCAGGCCACTCTAAAACACTTAACTTGCATCATTTTTGATGTGTGGCACCGCGCCAGATCCTGCTGAAAAATGCCACTTCCTTCGGGAAAAGTAACTCGGACAGTTGAAAGCAGATATTTGGTCAAAATTTCTTTGCATTTGATGGAATTCATCATTCTTCGACAGGGATTACCTTTCCCGTACCTTTAAAAGTAAAACAGCCCCAAAACATCTTTTTCGGGTGTGTTTTGGCGCTTGCTCAATATGACCACTCTAGAGGGGTTCTCCCTTACTTCTTCGTATATGCTGAGACCGATATTTTTGAACTTAAAAATGACTTTTGTCAGAGAATGTAACCTCTCCCCATTTTTGTTGATCCCATTTCGTATGTTTCTTTGCCTACTGCAGTCTTTTCTTTTTCATAACTGGTGTTAAAAGTTGCTTTTTCTTGGGCCTTCTGGCAATTCTTCCTCTCTCAATCAACCTTCTTCTGATAGATGATGAATGTACATTCACCCCAGCAGCTGACAAATCTCTTTTAGGGTCTACAATGTTTTTTCTCGGATCTTTAACGCTGTTTCTCATTATCGTTTGGTCATCTCGAGCAGTCGTTTTTCTTTTTCTGCCGCATCTCCCCCGTCGTTCGATAGTGACGTCATCGTTTTTACTGCTCTTAATAATCCGGCCAGCCGTGGAGTTGGGTATTCCTATCTCCTTCCCATTCTCTCTCACTGACTTCTCAACATGTTTACTTAAAGTCACAATTACTACGTTTACACGGTCAGTTTTGCGTTGTCTCGTTACCGTATATGGATAACGAGTGGTCTGGTTCTGAACGTGATTTGCTGAGTCAGCGCCCTGAACGAGCCAATGCATTGGCCACCTCGACAGCAAGACGTCTCGTTATGAAGTGCACGTGGTCTCGTTCGCGCGGTGCCAGCCTAGCACCTAGCACGGCTAGCATTCAGTGCCTGTCTCCAGATAAGATATGACTGCACCGTTATTCTAACTACTAGTGTGTTGAGTTCAGTTTTACAAGTGTGCTACCAACATAATTACCATGCAGTCGACAAGGCACGTCGGCGTGGATGGGTACTTTTACAATAGATAGCAGTTTAGGCTGTGGGTTGGCAGTGTAAGTGTTAGGATTTCTTATTTTGAAGGCAAAAATCTTAACCAAATGTTCAGAAATCACCCCCTGCTAAAAACCGTTTGCCTCTGCATTTTACACGTCATTAAAGAAAATTGAGTGCAATCATTCTCTGCCATCACTGGTGATAGAAGCAGAAGATAGCCTACTACAGTAACTAAAATATACTTCTTGAAATGTAGGCTATCTGGCAGTTTTAGATATCCCTCAATATCTAGAAATAAAACATTACTGAGAAGTTGCTTATTCATTATAAAGGCTGAAAGCTGTGCACAACATATGATAAGAAGGTCTGTTTAAATGCAAATATATATTTTAAATAGGCTACTGATCAGCTGGAGTGGCTTGGCAGTGTTATTGTTAGGAATAATTTTTTTGAAAGTAAGACGCTTGTGTGTTGCACTAATCTTCATAAATCAGGCTTGCAAAAATAGGGCAACTTTCTGGCATCAGTGGTGATAGTAGTAACAGACATATAATTACTTCACTAGCTCCTTGACAAAATGTCATAGGATATATTTAATATAACAAATACTGAATGTTTTGTACTCATGTGACTTTAGGCTACATGTTTAAGTATCAGTTTTTTTAATTTATTCTGACTGATGAAAAGTTCCACCTAGGCACTTGCAGACACATGCAATATGAAGGGGTAATCTCCAAAAGTTTTTCAGGATTGTGCTTAGGAAACCTCTATGAAATTTGTATGCCTGTAACTTTGCATATGTGACATCAACGCATAATGTAAACGTCAGTGCACGTCTGCTGTGGATGGATTTTACAGGGTACAGCACGATCCATAATTCACAGCACCAACTTCATGAGAGGCATGAACAGCAATTGCCAAATTCGTGAAATCTGTACATCAATGTGCATGCTTTCAATCTCCATGCAACCCTTCGTTCACTAGCCTGCACGGTAGATGTTCACCGACGCGTCTGCCACACGTGAATGACTTCAGACATGTAAACCGAACGGTTCAATGACGTTAGAACGGGCTGTCCCGTTTTGGCGGACCGCCGCTTGACATGCAAACGTAGTAATTTTGTGCTTGCTTTCTGGGAGTTAAATCCATTCTCAAAAGAAGTGAATTATCAAAAGTAACAAAATACAAGAATGGTATTTAAAGTAGAGTGCTAATAATTAAGCTGAAATATTCTAAATAAATTATCAAATCTGCAATACTAATGACAGATTACTGTAGGAATGCATATTAATGCAAAACTACATTGCATAATAGCATAGAAACTTAAATGATTTGAACCAACCGTCAAAAAAAATAAAAATTCCAAAAAAGTCGACTGTCCCAAGTAATTTGCACACCCCTGTAGGTGGACCGGCACTGAGTACACTGAACTCGTAAACACGAGTTTTAGGCGAAGTGAAAATTGTTGATTGCACCATGCTCAGGAACGCATTTGACCGAAAACAATTTCAGTAATGCCCATGCGGGCATTAATCTCCAGGTTCAAAGAATTCATACTGGTAAACACGGAGCCAAGATACCACAATTTGTCCATCGTAGACAAAGCGCCACAGTGGATCTTGATCGCTGGTGGTATAGGAAAACATTCTGATAGAGCAACGTTGTCTTTCTCAGGCTGATTGACATGCCAAAAGTGAAGCAAGCAGTTAAAGAGGTCCTACGTCACTTCATCAGACTGAGAGATCAGAGCGGCGTCATCTGCATCTAAAATTTAGCGCAACAACGTTCAAAGAACCGTGGTCTTGTCACGAAGGCAGTTAAGACTGAAAAGGTGCTCACTCAAACGCGAGTGAAGCAAGATACTAGAAGTATCAAGAAATGCGAAGCGTAGCAATGCTAAAAAGAAAATGTTAAACAGAGCAGATGTAAGAGAGCATTAAGCAATGGCGTAGCCAGCCCAAAAATTTTTGGGGGGGCAAAATGTTTGATTTGTAGGCGAATAACACTATTTTGTTTAGAAAAACGCCTCTCCAAGCACAAAATGACTGTATTTTCTAAAAATTTGGGGGGCATAGCCACATGAAGCAAACATAATGAAATTAATGCTGATAGGAACAATTATTGTTGATGTTGTGCTACCTCTGCACAAATTTTCACGCATTACTATTCGTTTGTTTGCCTACGGTCATTCACAAGAAGAAAAAATAATCGAAAAGTAGCTCTTGACGGGTCAATCACAAAAAGCCTCAAATCCGCTAAAAGTTTTTTGAAAGTGGAAACCACAGCGATAACGGGAACAGATGTTTTCACGATGGAACTGAAAAGGTTAAGATGGAACTTATAAAAAACAACAAAGCAACAAATTCATCCAGCAAAGCATGGTTTTTTCTGAACGTGATTTGATGAACGTAATAAAAACATGACTGCGATTTGCTGTGCTTGAACGGGTAACTGTTATGATTTGTTTGAAAAATACTATTTTAAGTAAACCTTCACTTTTTGATTCTTTCACTGCATGCTCGTGACGAAATGAGGTCGAAGAGAAATTTAGAAGATAATCGTTTCATGGTTTTTCCTTTCAGGCAAATATATTCCCACTGGTTGTGCCTTGAAACCCTGTATATTTTAAGTTCACTTTGCTGGTGTATGTCAAATGCCACTCACCTTCTAGTTAGATTCATAACGATTCAAAAACGCATCGCAGAATTTTGCTTACCACAAGCATATGCGCCGCAGATTTTAATGCAACACATTTCCTGGCAGGTGTTGTGCGAAATTGGCGTGAAGAACATTTCTTGTGGCCAGTTCATTGACGAAGAGCATTTTGCCACTGTTTCTCTGTCAGGCTTAACAAGCCTATGGAATGTTGGAACAGGAAACTGCATCTGGAAAAACCAGTCGCAGCACGGTGAACTTTATGTCGACTTGTGCAAAGCGTGAAGAGCAATCCAAGAATGATTACAATATTCTTCAAATTTCCAGGTCACAGCTTAACGAGCATCGCGTGTAGAAATTCTTCAGCGTTCTCGGTCGGATCATCTATATCGCAAGTAGGTTTATCATAAAGGCGCCAATAGTTTTTTCTGGCCGTCACTTCTGATAAATGCAAATTATTTGAACCGGCCTCAACGTTGTGCTTGGCAGCGGAAAGGCCCTCGTTTTTTTTCAGAAATGCGATGTAACTTTTACAAATTGACGACAGTCAAAGTTTTCGTGACTCCTCCCGAAAAATTGCTAAAATTTTGCAGAAAAGCTTTCGCATTCCAAAGTTTAGATATAAAATGGATGTATATTTGTCATTTTTTTGTCAACACAGCGATGGTTCGCTTTTTGTTGCATTCACGTAATGACCGTTTGCTTATGGTTTGTTTATGAGCGTTTGACTCAATGCAGTGCATCAAGTCATTAGAACAGCAAAAATAAATGAACTGTTGTTGCTGTCCTTTTCAAAGGTGCGCGAATTTCGATTTCATGAAAAAAACGCGGAATTTAAGGAAAGTTGGAAATCGGATTTAGATGAAAGACTTATGCATGCCAACCCCGAATGGAAACAGCAGGGTGTGCTTCTGCCATTTCTTTCATGAATCGTTTTTTTTGTTTCGTGCTATTTTCTTGATTTCTATTATCTTTGTGAATGATGGAGAGTTGTGAAAAAATATGTTTTGCGCTGATTAAATTTAGACTCGTTTCCATGAATTCTGAATGTGCTGGCCCGCAAATGAATTTCAAAAGGTTAATATTTAGCTTTTCGTTAAATCGCATTCACATGTGGATTGTGGACCACGTGAGAAGTTGTTGTTTTAATCAATTTAAACTTTGTTAAACTCAGAGGAAAAATCGATCAAACTGCAGCCACTAGCAATATCGAATGAGATCAGCTGCGTTGCAGCCTGGGAAGAAACGATACTGCCTCCGCGATGTGTGTGAATGAACAACTGATCTGGTTTTCAGAACCTGTTCCTTTTCGCTAATACGTGCAGGATATATAATAGATGCTTCATGAAAAAGATATTTTGAAAAATGTCTGCTTATCACGGTTGTGCAACAAAATCTGCAGTCCTAAAACTGGTCGTTGTTATGCATTTAACAAAGCAAGCTTCGCCTTCCGTAGTGAGGTTCACTAAAAAAAGTTTTTGTTTGTGCTTCCGTGCGAACCGAGAACGCGCAAATAAACTGTGTTTGCTTTCAGATGCTGGCGCCGCGGGGCAAGTCCTTTCATTGCTGTATGTGGAGCCAGATTCTACCCCGAGGTGAGTCATGGGCTGGCGTCTTGCCACTTTTACTGAACGTGATGTGGAACAGCTAAAAAGTTCGTGCGGATACAACGTAAATGGAGTTTCCGCTGTTTTTGACATTTCCCCTGTACTTGTGACACATATTTTTCCGTAACATTGCTCACCTTCGCTTCCAGCAAAACCTTCCCTCCTCCTCCCTGCTTTCTCTTCTGCGCAACGGACCGCAACTTGTTCGCAATTAATGTGGAAAGTCGGGACGTGACTGTTTGTCGATTTCCTGAAGATGGTCAGGATGGGTCACTGATCAAGCAAGCAATATTTTCCGCGGATGTCCCGAATAATAAGGCAAGGAATGAGAAAAATGTTTGTATTTGTTCGAAAGTCTGTTTGCAGGTACAGCATAAGACTTGACATACATGAAACTGTTCCATGACTATTGAGACCAATTCATTTGAGACCGCATTTGAGACAACATTCATTTCAGACCACTTCATTTGAGACCACGATCATTTGGGACCACGTTCTTTTGAGACCACGTTTTTGTGAGACCTGTTCATTTGAGACCACATTCACATGAGACTTTTTTCATTTGGAACCACGTTCAGTCGAGACCACATTCATTTGAGATCACATTCGTTATACGTCACGTTAAAATAAAGCTGTTTTGGTTTACTCTGAATCACATTTTTATGATTTACCTTCTACGTCTTTGCGGGAGACCTGAAGTTTTGCAAGGTGACTCTTCATTTGAAGTTTTGCAAGGTCCGTGTCCAAAGTGACTCACGCTGGGTTGTAAATGCACTCGAACTTTAAAACACCGCAGAGGCAAGAAAACTCTTCATACCTCGGGTTTAGAAGGGAGCATTACACCTCTGAAACGTCAATTTGTTAGATCAAGTCAAAGAATTATATGTTTTACGTTCCTGCCCGTTTCCTTTATCGGGGCGCCACAGTAGTTCCAGTTTTTAACTGAGAAATGAAAGACGAGAAAAGAAAAAATGCCTTTTAACGTTGGTCGAAATAATCACAGGAGAAAACGAGTCTCACATGAATGTGGTCTCAAAAGAAGGAGTCTCAACTCAACAAGTCTCAAATGAATGCGGTCTCATCAAATGAATGTGATCTCAAACGAACGAGTTGCAAACCAACAGGTCTCAAATGAACGTGGTCTCAATTGTCTGTACATCACATAAAACCTGTTCCGTAAGCGGAAGTCTCGGTGCTGTTTGGCCGCGATCTCGGTGACAGAAGCACTTGCTTAAGTTCAGAAGGTTTAGCATTAATTCTGTGCATTTCTTTTAAATCATGTCGGTTACGAATGATCGGTCACTACAGATGCACTTTCTCTATGGTTGTATGCAGTTTTTCCAGTCTTCAGCCAACACGTTTGTCCACATTTTTCGCTCAAGATCTGATACTCAAGCCGTTTTGTTTCGAACGCTATAAGCTTAAGGCAATTTCTTAAATTAGTTTTTCTTCTCAAGAGTTGGACTGCGCACGTTTGACGTGGCTGGTACCATACTTGTACTTTTCAAACAATTTGGTTGATTCTGAATCATCTCTGTCACGGCCAGGAGTTCAGTCTGGAATGAAGTCGAAATGTGTTTAGACCCCACATTCCCAATTCTTACAAGTGCGAACTTGTTTGCTGAAAGGAGGTTGTACAGTTTGCAAATAAGCGAAAATTTTGCGGTTAGCGAGTCCAAGTGCCCCAGTATAAAGATTGACGAACAATTTTGAAGAAACAATTATTTTGGTTTTAAAGTTTTGTACTGGGGCACTTGGACTCGATAACCGCAAGGTTTTTCGGTGTCCTGGGTGCAAGGTTTCACTTGTTTTGTTTTATGAGTAAGTACGGCTCTAGATCATTAAAATGCTTCTTGGCCAGTTGTTTCTATCTATGTCGCCGATAGCTTCGTCTTGTGCGTGTTGGGGCGTGTGTAATTGCCTCGAGTATGATGAAAATTCGCAAGTGTCTCACTTTGTTTTCTATGCGCGCTAAGCCGTGCCGTGTGGGTCTTGCGGCTGAAATCAATAAAACTGTCAACTGTCAAAGTTCAGATTGCGAGGAGCCGGCCGCGTGCAGTTTTCCGAAAAGTATGTTATTGTTGTGTCAGAAGTAGATGATGTCATTAGTAAAAATATAAAATGATCACCCTATCACATTTCGTTTTTGGTGACTGCTGTGGCGCTTGTTATACAAGCTAATTTTAAATTATCTTCGTCAATTTGCACTTTGTTATGCATTGTGCTGCCTCACCCTCACACAACTGCAGCTGATAATGAACAGAGTGGCCAGGACTCGCAAGTCACGCCAAGACGTAAACTTACTAGCCATCATTGAAAAGCACTGGTATGCGAACACCGAATTTTTACTAAGTTCATACTAGACCAACAAAGGCAGCAACGAAGCAGCTGTGTGGAGAAAACGTAACATATGTAATGTGAAAGCATTGCCTGAATATTCCCAACTTTTCAGTTGTCTATCGTCTACTCTTTGGCGTAAGTGTCAAACTCTGAACCGCAGTGTAATTATATTTGGCCCGCGAAGCAATACCAAATAATTACTAGGGTTGGTTCGCCAATATAGCGCATGTACCAGTAAAACTTGAAATCCCAGAATGGTCTGCTAGTGTTTAAGCGCGTCAAACCATTNATTTTTTTATTTGAAATTCAATTTTCTTGTTTGTAATGTTAGTTGTATATTCAACAGAATTAAGCTTTGCTTGCTCCAAATTCAATGTACAAGCAAAACTCGTTTTAATACCTATGAAAAGCTTCATTGATAATACCTGGAGGAAGATTTTTTCAATAAATATCAATGTTAGCCCGCGGTTTTGTCCAAGTTTTTAATTTTGGCCCACTGTGTATGTGAGTTGGCACCCTATTGTATAGGAAAATTACTTTATGCCAAATTTGTCAAACTACTTCAAGCCTTCGTCGCTCTGCTTCGGTGGTTAGTTCTGTCTTTGCTTACAAAGGATAAAAAAAATTGTTATTTTTGGTACACCTTGGCAAGCGTTGAACGGAAAATGGCTGAACGTAGGTGTTTTTTTAACTCAGTAAGGCACTGAACTAATTAAAATAAGTATACGTTTTTACGTTAGCCGCATCTCACTTTGTTTATGTTGATGTTCGCAAGTGCGTTTGACCACCTCGGTCCTGTCCATGTTTAAATAGGGTTAACTTTTCCTCTTGAATTCCAGTCATGTTCTCCAACCTGAATGCATGTCGTTGACATTCTAGGTATATTGCGCCACCGTGCGGATGTTTAAGAATACGATTGAGATTTTCTCGCTCAGCTATCCACAGGACGGATCGTCTGTCGACATATCGATTGTTTCAAAGTAAGTGCACGATATCGACGGCAAATATTTTTCACAGCAGTTTGAGTTCGAAGTCTGGATTCTTCCAGAATTACATTCGGGTCTCATTTTCGCCCAAAAGCGAAAATCTGGCGTACTGATCAGACTGTGCAGCTGTTTATCGAANAAGTACTGTCTTCTTGCGTCTTGTTGCTGTTTTCAAATTATGTCTATCAATTACCGCCTTTACTGCCTGTTGCCTTGNTTTCGTTGGATCCTGTCANTCACTGCTGTGGAGAAGAGCATCGCAACCAATAAGCATGGCAGGCCAGTAGTCACGAGGGGGCATCCGGGGGAATTGNCCTCCAATATTTTTGTTCTAACCCAATTTTTTTGTGTCCAGAATTTTTTTTATTTCATTCATCAAACATATAATAAAAACAAAAATCTTGCCCTCCCTATACGGGCCTGAAGCATGGTATGGCTTAAACTGCAGTAGAGTTCTTGTCCTATGATATAAAAAGTGCGGCTTTAAATCTGTGTTTGACTTACGCTAGTTTCTGCTTCGCTATTCTCCCCCACCCCCAAGTCTCTGAAGAAGTAACAGGTAATTGGCGCATCGGTAGCCAAGAACTGCAATCACCAATTTCAACAACATAATGTCAAGGTAGTGCTCCCTTCCCTGGATGCTTGCTCATGTTTGTGCAGAACTCCAGTCCTGCCGACGTCAGCCCTCTGTTCTCAAGCTAAGGTTTCAATTAAAAACAAACCATCCGGTGACCAACCCGTTACGTTCCAGAAGAAAATAAAAAGCTCAGGTTACTCGACCGCACCCAGGTACAAACTTTTGCGTTTGAGTTGCTCGTCAGGTATTAGCGCTGTACGCACCGCCAGCATATTTTTTTACTTCCAGGATGACGATGTTTAAACCGGTCACATCACTTTCGGGGAAACCAGCGCCTACAAAGCATCGCCCAGTCAAGAGCACACTAGAACATTGTAGAAGTAGCGAAGCTCCTGATTGGTCAGATCGAATTGCAGTTCAATCTAGCGGAACCCTTTGCGCGTTGTCATGCTTGGTGAACAGCATCGACGTTAGCTGTTAGTTACTAATAGTTGTGGTTTGGTTGACTTTAAATTTATGGGTTAATTACACAAAATATAAATAAATCCAACAGCTGTGATGGCTGAAAGATGAGCATACTGATATTTTGCAGATAACGTCTTGGTCAAGTCTCAATTTTTGTTTTCGGCTTGTCACAATAATTCGCTCTACCGTTTTGCTGTTGCCTGCCTCTTAAGACACTCGTTTATTTATCGTTATATGTGATTTTAACAGTATTAACATTGTGCTTGTACTGAAGATGTGAAGGTGGATGAAATAAATAACTAAAACGAATTTAAACCAGACTTTGAGCTGCGCACTGAACCTGCAGTTTCTCATCGCATGTGATATAGCGCCCTAGATTTAAGATCATTATATGCAAAAGTTTTCGTGCACTCAAAAAAATTTCGTGCACCCAAGTGCTGCATGTATGATTCTACTTTGCAGCTCGTAACAGCCATGTCACGTTTTGTCTTTCCAACGCCACCGCTCAAATATGCAAGTTACCAATGGCTGCCAACAACATAAAGTTCAAAGTCGTTGCAGGTCAGTTACTTGAGTAATTTTTGCATCTGCGCCGTGTTCATTTTTAAACCACACAAACTGTACAATCTACTGGTAGTGATTTACAGGAATAATGCTGTAACTTTGCAAAAAATCTGTACTTAAAATAATTTGAGTGCGAAGCCGTTTGTTTAACAGTTAGAAGAACAAGAAATTTTCAGCGAGATGTTTAAAAATATGTTAAAGTTTCAGTTTTGACAGAAGTCTGTCAACTCTGCAAGTTTATCTGAGGGAAAGCGGCAGAAACAAAACCAAACTTCTCTTTAGTTCACTTTTGCGTTCAGACCAAAATGCAGGCAATTTTCTTGCATTTGAAATGCTCAAGTTCAGCATGCGGCAAAGGCACCGTTGATTTGTTTAGGGCACAACAAGCCTGTTCTTGGATCATCTTGGTCCAATGACAAAGACCTTTTATTAACGTTTTCTGCCGACCGGCAAGTGAAACTGTGGACCTCACCGTATACCGGAGAGCCTGTTCTTACAATGGAAGTTTTGCTAAATAGCTCTAAAACGTCAAAGGTAGGTCTGAAGCTTTATTTGTAAGTAGTTCTTTGCTCAAGCGAAGTCATTCTGTTGACAAAAACTTTGTGTATGGAAGCACTCCCGATGTATGTTTCTGTGTCTTTTGTACGATTTGCTTTAAGCGATTTTCAACAAGAGTAGGTCAGATATGCTGAAGCGAATACTAAAATACATTGCTTTGAAGGATTTGAGAAAAGTTTAAAGGTGCAACAATGAACTGCAATCCTAAGTGCCTGTACCGACTGCTGTATCAATATAAAGCCTGAGATGGTTCTAGTTCNAAGCAGACGTCCGAACACGGGTGCTTTGGCAATACTGTTGACATTTTTAAGTGTACTTTTCACTGGCGTNAATTTAGAGCGCAGTTCTTCGNGTTTTCTGTCAATATTAAATCTCCATTTTTATTGAACTCCAATTGAAGATTTGTAGCTTTCGTTTTTTGGTAATGTTGCGAAGTATTTTGCATTTCTGCTCTCGGTGATGCATCAAAACAAGTTTTCGGAAAGAAAAAAA
>JGI24021J15306_10007767_pt1 | contig 13105 bp, 7 predicted proteins | sample Ectturendosymbi1_FD_15306 | JGI IMG/M metagenome (IMG submission 15306) | reverse complement strand
TGCGCCTCCAAGCGGTCACGCAACAATCAAGAAAAACAATAATTGACCAACGCATCGCCGCAAGACAGACTTGCTGCTACACATATATCATTTTGTTGGAAGTGGCCCGCGAGTTGTCACGTCTTCGTAAAATTTCCGTTAAGTAAAAAGAAATTGGACCACGCTGGTCTAGTTGGTTAAAATCGTCGCAAAATGTAACACATGGCGATACTTTCGTTTTTCTTGAGCTGTTTGACCCAGCTAAAACATTATTTCGTTTTTTTGGTCACGCTTTGTTCATCAAGTTGTTTTTCAACTTTTTCTTCGTCTGGTAAAGCGTGTCAGAAATGACATCACAATCATGAGGTCAATCATGAACCTGCAATTAAAACTAACAGAAGATACAAACGATCGAAGTGAAGGTCATAACCTCGACGTTTCAGTGAAATTCTTGCTTCTTTGTTTGCCATCAGTGCTGTGAGACATGAACTGGCGTTGTATGAGAAGATAGCGTTGATTTTAGCCTCTCTTTGGCATTCGATTCAAACGTTTTTTTCAGAAACTGCTTTCAGTGTTTGACACATGCTTTGAAATCTCAAATCATTTTGCAGTGTTGCACAAAAATTAACTGTAACTGTGTTGGATTCAAAATGTTTTCCTTTTTGAATAAAATAATGTCTACGTGTCCTTGGAATGCTCATTACAATATATTGGAAAAGGTCCGCCAGCCAATGCAAATTTCCATAAGCCCTTAAAAATACAAAATCTCATCAAATCTCATCTCAAATTTCATCACTAAAATGACAGCCAAATGAGATTTGATTCATCGTGTGCTTACTTACTACTTGCACAGTAATATCAAACCGTTTTGTCCTGCGTGTTTGTTGTAGCGGGCTAGTTCTTTTTCTGAGTTCAGTCCCACCTCAGTCTAGGTCAGTTGCTGCATTTCGCGTTACGATAGATCTGCACCTTATTCGTTCTTCTGTTTTACCATGATGCATTATTTGCAAAGGTAACCCGAGGCATTCTACAAAACTAAAGTTCCACGTAGCATTGCTACGGATCTGCAGTTTTGAGGAAACGCCCGACACTTGTTTTCTGCTCGAACGTTTCTCACTGGCACGTGTGTGCTTACAGGAAATGTGCGATTATTACTTTGCATCCGGACTTGGAGATTTTTGATTGGATTTCAAAATCAATAATGCGACACAGGCGGCATAACTAAAGTGCGATCCAAAGGTTGAACGAAGCATTTCAGCTTTCGGTAATTCAATCTTCCCTGTCTGCGTACAACCATATTTTGCCAATCAAACAGTACAGAAAACGAGGAAACTAAATCAACTGAAAGACGGCGGAGGCGTACAGATCTCGTAACAAGTTGTCAACTCGTAAGTCATCAACGATTTTACCTTCTGTTTGCAATCGTCCATAGCTACTGTTCAACCTGCAGTAACGTGAAATATCGTGTTACGCTTCTATGAACAATCGTTAGCAAATTGTTGTTGAAATTGCGAAAAGCGATTGTTCAACGGTTGTTTCAACTATCCATATTGCATCCCTCGAATTGTTGTCGTTCTGCAAACAATCTTAGCAATATGCTCGTCAGATTCCTTTGGCATGCAACAGAGCAACAAATCCTCATCAATTTGCTTTGTTGACCTGACTGCAGCTGAACACCAGATGGTGCCAACGGGTAAATGTTTAAATAAAAACTGCTGATATGACCATTCTGGAAAAGCCCAACTCGACGGTCAGGTTAGTTTTGTACAAAATCACTGGGCTGTCAGTATTCGGGTAAGTCCAGTGGTTTTTTTGTTGTTGCTTCAATCTTGGACAGAAACTTTAGGTGCAAAAACCCAGTTTGTGCCTGAGCCTTGGTCTGTGAAATAGCCCTTGCCAAGATTTTATTGCTTTCAACACATTGCTTCGTGGACAGCATAATATGCACATAAGTGTGATAATTAAATGCTTAAAACAACACATATTAAATTTTGCATTACATCCCAAACCGGTGTGGGATTTCAGATCTGAATTGGAATCATGGGATTTGGGATTTGTGCTCAAGTCCGGGATTTACGTGACGAATAAAATTATGAAATGTGCTTACACGTGAAATGCAGTAAGCGCATTTACTTCTTGTAATATAGACGCATAAGCAGGAACCCGTCATTAACGTAATCGTTATGAGGGATCCTAATTTTTTTTCTATTTCACTGGGTAAGTCACGATTATTTTTTTGTATACTTTCCAATTTTCACCTTGTTTTCATTTTTATTCAAAGTTTATCACGTCTTAATTTTTACTATTTGTAGAAGTTTTTGTCGTTTCGCATTGAAAAGAAACTTGCAAAAAGGCAGCGTTACAAATATTGTGAAGATTTTAACATTAATGAATGAAAAAAATTATTACTGCTGCGGATAAATTTGTGTAACGATGCAGACCATCGTCTTATTGCTTACAGACAATCACATGTTTAAATGTGAAAAGAAGTTTAGTAGTCAACAGTAGTGGTAGAGAAAGAAATATTTGGGCAGAAAATTGAAAGGTTAAAAGCAGCTTCTTCTGCACACTGTGATACATTTGACTACGCTACTGCTGCGCTAAAAACACTCTCAAATGTTGACCTCGATTGGTTAAAATTACAAACGTGAATGCCTTTTCTATATTCCGTATTCACAAATAATATATTTCATCACTAGGCAGGCCGAAGATGGGAGCTTCATAAGGGCCTTTCCTCATGTCCTTACGCAGAAGGGTTGTTGGTGCCTTTTTCCGAACAACACAATTACCAATTTTTCAGACTCAAAAGAAACTTACAGCATCGCAAGCACTGCGAAAGATCAAAGTGCCAGTCGACGTTTTTCTATCTAGAAAAATTGGCAGAACGTCTTAATCCGACAATCTCAGTCATTTTAGTGTTCATACATTTCATTGGCCTGGCACCAGTGCGGCATTCATTGCCAAAGTACCCACGTGACCCACTGCGCAGAGCAAGTGGAGATGGGCGCCGCAGATCACTCGTGACATTCCAAAGCGATTAAAACGAATCTTCCTTTCTTGAATATTTTCAATGCGTTGCACCGGAAAATAGTTTCAAAAAGACCTGGTGCACGTTTATCGGGTTTGCTCTATGATATTTTTAGCAAATCCAAAAAAATTAAGCCTTGCATTCTCTTAGGCGAGCTTTTAGGCGAGCGACCCACTCCCACAAGTTACAGTCGAGTGACCCACATTTTCCATGCGCTGCACCGGAAAATAGTTTCAAAATGAGCTGGTGCACGTTTATCGGGCTTGGCCTATGATGTTTTTAGCAAATGCAATATAAATGTTAGGCGTGCATTTCATGCTGTAAATGGGCTTAAAATGTTATCACTGATGACATTCTCAGTGGTGAGTTGTGTCAATATCCAGATAGTGTTCACAGTTATGTTTGGAGATCGAAACATTTTGAAACTTTATCATTATATTGTTTCGCCAACTTGTGTTTCAGCAACAAGTTGTGCGTGTAGAGTGACCCAACAATCTAACTCCAACCTCTCACCTCACTTCTGCACGGGAATACTCAGCCCCTGCGAATTAACTGAAGCAGATTGTGCAACCACTACTATTGGCTCACGTTATTAGCTAAACAACCTTTTTGTCCCTCAACTCAACCCTGTTTGAAATTGCGATGAAGTTGTAAAAACACAAAAACGTCGACATTTTTCGCCACGCAATCATGTTTTATAGATGTTATGGTTCAGAAAACAACATAATTTTTTTCGCTGCGAGAAAAAACTGAAAATAGTGCATTGTAAAGTTGTTTTCTTCATACTTACGTACGCTTGAAAGCAAATGGCGCACGAAACTCAAATATCTACCCGTAGAGAGATTTCTTGCAATATTCGTTTTATTGTTTCAAGGAGCTTATCTAGTGTCAAGAGTTTATGTCAGACCAATACATATCATCCCATTAGACGTTTTTGAATCTTAACGTAAAAATGAAATTTGAATGTTGATAACTAAAAATGCATGCGTGCAGACAATTATGCTTCTAGAACGAAGAACACCTCCATTTACAAAATATAGCTTACGGAAAAAATAAAAAGCTGCAAGAAGTGTCGCTGTAGGAAAAGATGTACAACTAGGTCGTTCCATTTATTTCATTGACTAACAATTTTTCATTTACCTGTGCAAGTCCAGGAGCAGAACAACTGAAAAGTGACGCCATAATTTTTTTTATCTCTTGCTTATCTAAACATCACTATTGCCCTGTAGGTTAGGTTTATTTGCGGTTTTATGAAAACCTGATAATTGCATACTTATTCTTTTGTGGTACATGTGCCACATGCTGGAAACTACTGTTTTGGAGTTAATGCTTTGTGCAGGTCACGTATTTGACTTTCCTATACTGTATTAAGCCTTATATCGCCAGCTGTTGCTACTTTTTGGTCAAATACTTAATACTCAGAAAAGTTCAAGCACCAAAGACGTTTGAGCAATGGAGTCTCACGGAGTGGGTTTTGTTTCAACCGATGTCCGCTGCCAGCAATTGATTTTTTAATATTTCTTCATTGCATCAATTCAATTCATCAGCAACTTTTATTTAGAAGCACGTTTTTGTGGCTCATCCATCGCTAAACTATTTATTAATTTTTGGCCAGAGTCATATTTTTACCTTGATACCAAAATGTGGTTTACAATTCACTACTCGTGATTTCACTGTGGCGAAGGGTTTTTCAATCTTGTTTCACCGCCAACATAGAGACACCCTTGTACTGGCTCAAAGAACTGGTGTGAAATTTGGCAACAAGCACACATTTCCTCTTACTTTGCGCCATTGCCACACGGCTACTACTGGTGACAGCGATGCAGCGGTTTAAAAAGTCAATGGCAGCATTGCACGTAAAGCTTTTCGTTGCACCCAACCACTGATCGTGAGCTCGAGGCTGGTAAGGCTGCAACAAACGTTTTCATGTCTACACTGACAAGGAATCGAGTCCAGCCTTCCAGATTGGCAGGCGCGTCTTCTGTCCAACACAACATTGTCTGTCTAATGCAGGGGTTTCCAACCCTTATCTGACCATGTACCCTGTCAGACTTTTGACAAATGAACATGTATCCCTGAAATGTCTTGTAACAAAAAGGCTGAGTAAAATGACAAAAATCCACTGAATTTTAATAGAACTTTCAGATTTTCAGAACTATAAAAGTAGACCCCTTTTTATGTCTCAAAGATAATTTGTTGCGACTGTACAATAAATGTACCCCCCAGACAGACAAATGTACCCGTAGGGTACATGTACCCCAGGTTGGGAACCTCTGGTCTAATGTTTAAAAAACTGTACAAAACGTAATGAAGATGACTTCTTTTCTTGAAGTTTGCCCAGCTTACCAGCGCGTTTTGAAGACGATTGCTTGGTTGTCATAAAAATGTGCCAAACACATTAAAAATGTGGCAGGTTTCGTATTTCATTCTCACTTCATCATACTGATTTAGTTGTTTGTTTTGTTTGTTTCAAATGGTGCCTAATGCTATGTGTGTCTGTAAGCAGCACTTTCTATTGTAGATTACCTCTCTTAACTTAAGCACCTACTTTACTAATAATGTACACATCTTCATCCCTCTGTTTGACAACATTTTTTAAACGTCTGCAATGCGTTTGCACGACGATTTATTCAAAGCAATCATTTTATTGTCATAATATTGCCAAACAATTTAAATATTTGTTTTAACTCTGGTAATTTTTTTCAAAATGGGAGGTACGTTGTTTCGTTGCATTACCGGACATTGATTTTGACACACAAGACGTAAAGTCTTCAGTCACTTCACAGCAAACCTCCTGCACTTTGTTGCTGTCGGATAAGCAGTCATTTCTACGTAGTAAACTAGGTGGCTCGTGAATGCGCGCTTCTCTGCCGAACGTGATTGTGAACGCAAGCACGAGACACTTTTATATGCTGTGGTGCAACAATTCAAAACTTCCGAAACCGAGCGCGTACCTGAAGTTGCATTGTGTTAAACCTCACCTTTCAAAAGATATGAAGTACGTTGAAAAAATACGCTACCGGGTTGCTTTGGATAATATAATATACTTCAGAACTCTCTGATGAACTGTTCGATGCTTGCAACTTCACCCTTTGAAAAAGTAAGATTTTTTTATGCGTTTTGGAATCTTCAGTAAAAATCACTTCGTTTCGAAAAAATTTTACAAGGCATTGCGTTTTGCGATTAATGTGGCCATAAAAATAACCACAAGAGATGCTTCAGTACGTTTCACGTTTCTTTGTGGTTTGTCACAATGTCTTGCAAACTGACATATTTACTTTTTTTCTATTTGTATAAGGACTGAAGATTCTATTTGAATAAGGATTGAGGATGAGTAAATTTACGTGAAATCGATTTACTATTAAAAATTTGCTGATCGATTCCTTGCTTGCACCCATCGTGAAGAGTACAAACTTGACTTTTTTTGTTGCAGACAGGATTTGATGAGTCATTCAAATAAGTACTGACTAGCAGTGTAAAGTCGTTAGTAAATAATTGAAACCAGCATTTTTTCCAGTTTCATAGCAATCTGTTCATTGATTTGCTGTCTTGAATCTGCATCTAAGTCCTCACGAATGCAACATGCATCAAGCAAACTTGCGATACCCTTGGGAAAGTTTCAACAAACAAATCGAAGCGATCGAAAAAATCTTAGAAATCCGTTTTTTATATTGCAAAATATGAGATTTGGTCATTATAAACGCGAAAATTTAGTTGGCTGGCGTGTAAACAGCATTCGATTTCATCATAACAATTCTTGAAAACTAAAACACTGGAGTTTTCAGTTTACTTACATAAGATTTGTTACCATATGTTACACCCTAGCAAACTCTCCTCAAACCAGTCCGATAGCATGGCACCTGACCAGTTAACAGGGGGCGGTTTTCATTCTGAAACAATAAAGTTGTTTTGTTTTTCTTGGAATGGCTGGTAGTGAAAAGGATGCTCTTTAGCTAAAATGTTGTCGGCCTGAAAAAAGATGCATGTCCATTGCCCAGGTGTAGTTTATGACAACGCAAAATATAATTTTAGGAAAGATGTTTAGTCTGCCATACCGTTCGATTGATATAAAGTAGAATTGCCTTATAACGCCATTTCACGGGACCGCAGAAAAAGCGTCGTTGTTGGAAGAACTGCCAAATAACGCAATCGTTTCTAAACTGGCGATTTAGTTCAATGCCAAAGCCTGGCAAGGATCAAAAGTGCTCTTTGAGTAGGATTTCCGCCCACTGTATTGTGCATCGCGCATACTCTGATAGAAAAAGTGAGAATTTGTTTTGTTTTTATTTTTCAAACTTGTAGCCATGTCTTTGTTGGAACAAAGAAACCTTGTGCAAGTTTTGCCACTTTCGCACCATTTTCGCTATTGAACGAAAAACGATGTCATACTTTTTTCATAATGGGATACTGTTTCTTATGTCCGACAATATACGCACTGCTCCACCAAGACTATCGATCAAACTGACTACAGTCGCAACAATCAATGACGGACTTACGCAGAGGCCAAATAGGCCATAGCCTAGGGCCCCGCGCTTTTGGTGCCCCGTGCAACTCCATCCTATGACGACTCATTATTAACTTAAATTTGCGAAACTGCGCAAAGGCATAACTCTACAATTTACTTTGAAACGAGCAAAAACGCAAACGTCTACACTAGGCTCTTATCAGTAACATAACAACAAATAATAGTTTGCTACGCAATACAAGAATGACAATACTGCTGTGCCATGTCTTTCGTTGTTGCGAGCTCTTTGACAGTGGAAGATTGAACATCAACTAAGAAAGTGCTTTGTGAAAGGTTTGATACTCAGGTAATGGGTGGGTGCGAGAAAGATGTAGGCTGTCTGTAAGTATACAAGTGGTTTCAAGCAGTAGCGTAGCCAGCACCCAAAACATTTTTTGGGGGGTAAATACTTTGACTTGAAATGGGCGGCAGTATTTTGTTCGGGACACGGCCTGTCAACGCACAAAATGATAAGATATGCTAGAAACTTGGGGAGCATGGCCTCTTGCCCCTTTGCTACGCCTGTGGTTACAAAAAACGAATAAGAAAGAAAGTACTTACTTGATGTTCAATATTCCACGGACAAAAAGCTCTCAACAACGCAAGACCGCCAGACACTGCAGAACACCGTAGAAAAGCAATATTGTCAGTATTGGATGCTACGTTTTGTTGTTACCAACAAGATTGTCCACAAACATAGATTGCTTGTTGAAGCCCTATGTGTTAGTTAAATCAACTAAAATGTTAGCTAAATCAACCCTATATGTTAGATAAATCAACAGCTTCTAGTACATTTTACTTGAAAAAATGTGCGTTTACTTCATGTGGTTAGCTGAAGGGGTTGCGCTTACTTCATGTGGTTAGCTGAGGGTGTTGCGACAATACTTCGCTGTGCAAAACTTGTCTTCATGTTTTTTACCAACAGCCTATATCGTAGAGGATTACAACACTATATTTTGTATTGCTTGGAAAATGACAGCAAGCGGCATCAATAAACCCTGAGTCCCCTTAATGGATTGTGCTTGTTTGGTCCAATGAAATATGTGGTTACTATAACAAAGGAGTTTACGTTCAGGTAATTAGGTCCACAACTAGACGATATTTTCGATGGCGGCAACACGGTCCCGCATGAAAATGTATATACCGTATTTACTCGATTGTTAGCCGCCCATGATTGTAAGCCGCAATTGAATATAGTTACCTTAGCCTCTGAGATACTTTCGCATACGAGCACGTTTCGCGTTTAGTTTGCAACCCTGGTAATGATGGTTACACTACTATAACTGCCTCCTGTTGATCATATTTCCTCCTGTGACGGATCTGCACGTGATGCTCAAGAGAATAGAATGCGAAAAGAGAGTTTGGCGGACAAAACGTAGCCAAGGAAAGACTGAGCGTAATCTATAGCTTTCCATAAAGTAAAGAAATAAAAAATATAAGCCGCCTTTGATTATAAGCCGCATGAAATAACGAAAAAAAACTTTATAAGCCGCGGCTCACAATCAAATGAATACGGTATCCGAAACATAAACCTACAAAAATGCTGGAAATTACTGCAATTAACGAAGAGAGCTTCTGAGCTACACGAAAGAGTTATAAATTCCATGAAAAGATCGCGCTGCCATGTTCTTGAGAAAAATGTTGGAAAGGCTATATTTCTTTTGAAAATCTAAGGCAATCGGAGAAGCAAAGTCAGCACCACAAAAGATAGATTAGGTGCACTAACACATAAAAGAGGCATACTTTCAAGTTATTCAGACAAACGGCCAAATAGGTCACACAAACATGGGGCCCCAAAACCGAAGATGGCCTAGGGCCCCGCGCTCCCTAAATCTGTCCTTGGCAACAATTCCTAATACTGCACAGTAATACGCATTATGATTTGCCTCCATTGTTGCTGATGGCGCAATCCTTGATGCCATTCTCACGTTAAACCTGTCACGGCCAGGGGCCGATCCAGCCAGTAAGCCTAGAGGGGCGATTTTTGTAATATTTGTTAGTCAAGTCTCATTAGGGGTTCTCCATTGTCAAAAAGATGAGGTATACTTCACAACACTGATGTGACGAAACAATGGAGGGTAAAATGGCCTGATATCGCGAATGCTGTATTCCGAATTGAACAAAATCATGGTGAATGAAGTTACTTTTGTACGATTTAGGGGGCAATCGCTCCAATCTCCCCCCCCTGGATCTGACCCTGGTCACTGCTCAACGCATAGGCGTAGCCAGGGGGGGGAGGGGCCATGGCTCCACTCAAATTTTTTGAAAATTTAGTCATTTTGTGCTTTGAGAGGCGATTTTCCAAATAAAATAGTGTTATTCGCCTAAAACCATACACTTTACCCCCCAAAAATTTTGGCTCTCCCCAAATTTTTGGGCTGGCCACGCCACTGGCCCAACGATTGGTCGCTTAATTTAACTGCGTTCTTTTTTTGTCATAAAAGGCTTGTGTGGTGGTTCCACAAAGCCAAGCTTACACTTCAAACTGTAACGAAAATTTGTAACTGTCATTATGAACAAACAAAATTCTGCTGGGATCGACAAAAAAAGTTGCTATAGACGAAGTGGCGACATAGCCGACCTCGAATGCACGAGTTAGGTCGGGGTTCGGAGTTCATGTTTTTAGCCCCAAAGCAAGTGCTCCTGACCCCGCTTAACGAGCACCTAAGATTTTACCTGCCCTCAATAGGACTTTTGGCACATAAAAGACCCAGGGGTAAAGTCGCCCCATACTGCGACCTGACAGCTGATTTGACGACATGAGAGAATGAACTATCAGACTAAAGTCAACGCATCAATCAGAGTCAGCGGCAATAACAGTTTCTCACTGCACAAGTATTTTATTCGCTAAGGCGACAAAACACTTAAAAAAACTTAAAACGCACACAAAGACCAAAAAACTTTTGTTTCGTAAACACGCAAACACTTTTTCAAAGCACAAGTGACAAGTGTGACCACAAATATTTGTTAATTTCAGGGCCCATGACACTATTTTCCTTCACCTGGCCAAAGTTACCACGGCAGAAAAACAGCATATCTCCAGCGGGAGACACGAGCTCCACTACCTCCAACTGTCAGACCAAAAACTGAACCAAATCGCTCAGCACATCAGCTTCACTTACTGTGTTTAGTGGTGGACGTTTTTTAGAAGAGTTAAGAGTTGCGCCAAATAACTGAAAAAGACAAACGTGCACGCTCATGCAATTTCTCCTGGTGTCGCAGGCAGACTTCGTCGGCTGGGTTCTTACTCCACGAGCGGGAGCTGTTGGTTTCGTTTTTATAATTTGAACGATTCGGCGGTTCGTGGCAGGTTTCAGGGGGTAAAACAAGTTCGCGCCATGTTTGGATATTCGAAGTGGGCGACGATGCGACTTCAGGCGTTCTGATTGGTGACCGACAAAAAGCGTCGCTATTCGCGAAGTGACGATATAGCAGAAGTCGTTGTAGCCCAACTCGAATGCACATAAAGGAGAGGAATTCTGCCGGGACCGACGAAAAAGCGTTGTTGTAAGTGAATTTTTCTGTAATTTTTTCAATAACAATTTTTCTGTAACAAGCGAAAATGCTAATTGATTGGAGTCCCTCACTTTTGCTGCAAGTCATTCCTTCATCTCTGCAAAGTTTGCTGCATTTTATTTACAAAAATGCGGCTTTCATCCGCGGAGCAAAACTTAATAAGGTACAAAGTAACTACTGGAGTCTCCCAATCAAATGCAGGTTTGAAAAGCACATTCTTTCCACGCGGAAGTGATTTAAAGCTCCAGTCAAACAACGAAAGTGATTAACCCGTCAACGCCCAGCGTATGACTATTCATACGGAAAAGCGGCCTTCTTAAACTGTACATAAAAGGAAAACTAAAAATGTTTCACTATTATTTACAGTTGGTATGTTTACTAGAGGCAATTTATGATCCATGAGAAACTGAAGTTTTCAGAGTGACAACAAGTTGGTAAAATTTTAACAATAAAATAAGTAGGTTTTGAAAAATGAAAATTTTAGGTGCAGGTACTGGCTAGTGAAGTTTCCTACCCAGAACATAACTTTAATGCATGATTTGGCCTTTGGTTATGTTTGCTAGCATAATAAGCATCCTCCTACTACCCAAGGTTTTCATATAATTTTTCATATTTTCAATTGGGAAACACTGATTACCCAGTGTATGAAATGTGATAAGTTGGGCAGTAACAAGTGTCTCATGAGACAGTTAGAGGTTAGAGTAGGATTTCCAAAATTTTTTTTCCAAAACAAATTTTAAGAGTAATAATCAAAAGGTGTCGAGTTAAAGATGTAGTAAGTCAGAACCATTGAGTCTGGTCAAGAATAGTTTACACGATAATACCTTGCCTTGCAAAATAAGTAGTGCTGAAAGGGCTATGGACTCAGTTATATTATCCAACTTTACTCTCCCCTGTCTTTGACCTTACTTTTGACAATGATGTGCAAGGTAAAAGCTGAATAGAATATTCTGGACCAGACACCAATTGATTCGAAGTTTCAAAATCATTTTTTGTTGCACCAGGGTTTCCATACTACGGGACGCGGGCGAAATCTGGCCCATGAAGCCATTTCGTCGCCCGCGAAGACATTTTGTCACTAATGAAAAAATAATATATTTACCAAAAACTTGTTGATTTGGTGGAATGTAACATATACCGAAACAATCAATCACATTACGTAAAATGTCCGACCCTCAGGCTGCTGTGTAATAGCTTATGTACCCCTCGAAAAAAGTTTGGAAGACTTTGTGGCAGTTAATGTGTGCTGTAGTTAGGCTATAAATCTATGGTCTGGAAGACAGTGTCTCATAGCAGCACACATTGTGTGATGTGAACATTCTATGGGACTACCCTATTACTAGCACACCAACCCGCTATTTTCTGGTTCCTGATTCACTAAACCTAGTCTGAAAGAGGTCCTTGCTCCTCGGTTGAAAATGCGAAAAATGAATTTGGTAAGGTTGATTAACAAGAACCAAGTCACAATGATAACTACTCCCACAAACGTATGAGTTGTTTGAATTTGGGAAGTGCAATCACTGGATACGGAAAGAGAAAAAAGGTTTTGGTTATGTCACTCAACCAAACGTCATCAGATGAGAAATATTGATCTTTTTGATAAGTTGACAGGAATGTACTTTTTTTAAACGTTTAGGTTCGCAAATCTGTGGGCATTGTGCAAATGTGTTGACTGAAGGATTTCACTATTGGTTTTTGGAAGTCAGACTGCGATTCGTTGCCAACAGGAGCTGATGTCGGAGAAAAATGAGGTGTTCGTCCCCAAACAAACAAAGGATTTCTTTACATTGTAAGATTAAATGAATAACGTAGAGTGGACAGAAAATGCACAGATCCTCAAAGATTGTTTGGTGCATGTGGCAAATGCACCAAATTCGTTTGCTAAAATTTAATGTGGGACTTCAACCAGACAGTTATGGCCTAGGAGATTAACTAATCATTTGATCACTGATTTGTAGCCATATAACTTGCCAACCACTAATCTCAGATGGTCATCCAGGACCTCTAAAATGTGCATATTCACTTAGATTATTTTAAAGGAAAACATTTAAATTGCCACTTGATCTTTTTCTCAGAGT
>JGI24021J15306_10007766_pt1 | contig 13105 bp, 9 predicted proteins | sample Ectturendosymbi1_FD_15306 | JGI IMG/M metagenome (IMG submission 15306) | reverse complement strand
CCTGGGAAGCATTTGATCAGTTACGCTGTTGTGTTTGTTTCAGAGTTTCATTGCTCGCTTGTTCAGCTCCATGATTGAGCGGTGTCCTTAGTGAACTAAAGCCTGGCTTTCTGCAGATAGTGTTTAGTAGAATTCGCAGGCAAGTGCACGACACTACCATGATCACAATATACAAATTCTACATTAAACCGTGATAACATGTTCGATGTATTGTGCCCTGCTGGCCCCTCGGTGAAAAGCAATGCCCAGCTCCTCATCTGTTTTAGGCGGAACGCAGCCTATCATGAAGCCCCTAGGAGACAGTGCCAAAACAGAAAATTTGCGAAAGTGATGATCATCACTAAGCACAAAAAGCTACTTTTTTATGTGCAAACGAACTGGGTTTGTCAATCTGATGCTTGAGAGATTTTGTGAAAAGTACCGTGACTCGAATCTAGAGTCATTGATTGTGACTGGAGTCGAGTCATTAGGCAATAAAGGTGACTGGAGTCGAGTCACTATCGTTTTTCAACGGGACTCGAGTCGAGTCACCAAAATTTGTTCTTCAAGTCCAGTCACTGACTCGAGTCACACCATTGCTGCAAATATCATAAGATCGCTAAACTGGTTAATTAGAACACATTGCAGAGTACTTGATAGTTGGTAGGAACAGGCAACATTGAAACGATGCAAACAGAAAAGCATCAAACCTGCAAATTATTTCATTTACTAATTGTCGTACAAACACTTTCTTCTATATTCATAAGAATGAAGCACACTTTTCGTGGAGATTCTGCAAACACAATTATTCTGCAAAAACTCTAATTGGTGCATATTGCCAGCAACATTAGTCGAAAAAAAAAACAGTTGAAAAATTGAGACCCGATCGCAACAGAAAACTTGAGCTAATTTTAATCATGTGTCACTGAAACAACAAAATCTTTTTTTTTTGTGAAAACTTGGTGTGTTATCAACAAGACTTTTCGAAATGTTGTGAAAGTGACTCTGACTCGAGTATCGAGTTTTTTGGTCAAACAAACTGACTCCGATGGAGTCATCAAAATAAGGTGACTCATGTCGACTTTAGTAACAAGAAATTGAAAATTTGCAAAAGAGGATTTGATGCAGACTCGAGTTATCAGAGTCGTAACACCTCTGCCGGTGATGAGACAGATAACCGTTATTTGATAACTTTAGTGATATCTATGTCATATGATATTTGCGGATTTCAACTATTGGCAGTTGCTATGCACTATGCAGCTGTTGAAGCTGTTCTTGGAGGGTATTCTAGGGAATATGAGATGAGTTTTTTAGTGTTACACTGTTGGTTGGCGTAGCGGTCCAAGAAATTCGCTGTTTTTGTGTTTGAGTCATGATGGTGATGAAAATACATAAGCGTTAGTGTTTTTATTGATGAAACTAGGAAACATGGTCTTTGTCGTGGGTCTTGAAACGTATCTCTAGACCCTTCCAGAACCGAATCCAGAATGCTGAATCCTATTCTGTTTTTTTCCTACAATGCATTGCACCTGATAATTACTACAAAAAAACGTCGTTCACTCACAAACCAAGGAGGCTCACACAGGGCACTTCCCTTGATCCGGCACTAGAAATCAGAATTTATCATTTTATTACACGAACAATACATTTCTGCAACACTCCATTGACCAACAATTTTTTAATTTGCATGCAGTGGTGTATTTTTGCCAGATGAAAGTGGTTATTCCAAGAAAGACCAGATTTTAATAATACTCTTCAGAATAAAACTCATTTAACTAGGCTATGGAATGGTGTCCTCAGACCCAATCAAACTTGGCTAGTGGCCTAGCGCAACTACAAACTTACGACTTTGGCTAATTTCATACCAGTTAATCACATAAACTGCTTTGTCACATAGGATTGCAGAATCCCAAACCGAAACTACCCACATAAGAAAAAATTCCAGTAATCACATAACAGTTAATTGCATAACGGTAATTCGCATAAACTGGATATTAGAATTGAAATAATCTTTTCATATGTAAACTTAGATAGCATAGCTAACTTTGAAGGAGTGTAAAGTGTACTATTCAGATGGTGTAAAACCTGAGTGCCATTTATCCGTAGCAACTGCAGCCAAAGTGACTCCTTTCACCGATGTGCCAAAATCAGCACCGCGCGTTGAACTTCGAGGCTTCCGCACAGCTTGTTCGGCACTGTGTCTAGCTAATCGTGCCTCGTCCATACGGGTGTGAAGCTTTGTCATGAAAGTAGTGTTTTTAAAGTTAATTTTATGGCATTATGTAACCACCAGATGCATGTAACTATGTTTAACACCTTTGCACCAGATGTGTTAAATTCTCTACAGAACAAAAAATGTGCACTTGTATTTTACACCAAATTTGAATTTTAGTTTATCTTCTGAAGCACTGAGCACAGTATACTTCACAGATTAAAATACAGATATATGTCGTACATTCTGCTGTGGACAATGTACTGTTTCAACTTCGCTGATGGTTTGACTTCACTGTTTGTTTCTTCACATCAATAAGATTCATTTGGTGAATGCCTTAACCGAATGATGCATAACAAACGCCATTGGGATTATAAACGCTTCATGATGCCGCAGGCTAACAAATCAGTTAATTCTTTATGTACAGTGCTCAGCTGTATCAGAATAAAGAGATTTTTGAAACTTCTTAAGGCATTTGAATATTCTGCAATTCTACAAATCTTCGTACATGGCAGCTGTGAGCTATAAATGTGTTCCCAACTGCAGTGTATAGTCCAAAGCAAGCAGAAAAATGGCCGCAAGTGTGGGAAACGTTCCACAACTAATACAGGCAATTATTACATCACATGCAGTGCGCACGTATGAGATAATGCAATGCACGGGCCCGCAACAACATCAAATTTACGTTTCAGCTAATGACCACTGGTTTGCTAAACACCTACGGATTTCAGAATTTGAAATATTGTATCAGGAGCAAGGGACTTCTAGAACATCTGGTAGCATTTTTATATCCCACAGTTCATGAAATCTCCGTGTTCGGTTTGTTGTCAAGCTACAGATACCAACGGTGTCAGGTAGCATGCATGTGGAGTGATGTGATTGTTTCGTAATCATCATATACAATGTTAGAATGGAAATGCTGTTGCATCTTCCAAAACACTTGCATTAGAAACCTGCAATGGCAGTGTCGAATACTTGATCAACGTTACTGCTGAGTACCTATAGTATAAGGGGGCCTGTGATGACAGTGAAGCGATGTGCCGCTGCTATAGTGCAATACAGTAAGGTTGCACAATAGTGCTAATGCTAAGTTCTTGCTTGCCCACGTGGTTTAAGAGAAAAATGCAGGGAGTGGACTGAAAAAATGTCTGTGTGTGCGTACTTAGTACTATTTCCACACGGTGCAAGAGAAAAACGCATGTAAATGGACTGAAAAAATGTCGGTGCATGCACAGTAGTGCCCTTGTTTTCATCTTCATGCTGTGCAAGAGAAAAACGCATGGGAATGGACTGAGAAAATGTATGTTTGCGTGCATTAACTTTCGAAGTGGTAGAACCAAGTGCACCACTGATGTTGTGGAAGATCTAAACCGAATCCAATCACCTGGTTTAAATTAGCATTTTGGATTCTGATAGTTTAGGATCCGGATCTGAATCTTTCTGGATTCGGTATTCCTAAATGCCCATCCCTACTTTGAATCCTTCATCACATCATCATGACCTGGTAAAGTTTCTCTAGTGCTGTTGTCTGTTTGTTGTGTCTTCACAAAAGCAAAAAGAGAAAGTGGGGCAATTTAAATTAGGTAATGGCTACAGGTATGCCCGTGGATCTTGATATTTGAAACCTTGTTAATATGCCACCTGTAACATGACAGTAATGCATGAGGAGAGTGCAGTTATGCTTGGTAGAGTAGAAACGTAGTAAACGCAAAAAGGTATACCTAAAGCCTAACCCTAACTGTAGCCTTAACCCAAACGCTAACCTAATGCTAACTTTAACCTAACACTATCCCTGATGCTAACCCTAAACCTAAACTTCGGAAACTTTTGAAAAAGTAAAGAAAAACTGGTCCCATGAATTGAAATATGCAACCTTCACTACCAAGACCAAAGTCACCAAGGTGAGAGCTGAACCAAAAACCATTGTCACAGTGGACAAAAACGCATCCACAACACTACCACGATGGTACCACTTGAGTGACAAACTCAGTGTTTTATTCAACCGCATCATGCAAGGTTGTAGCCACTTCTTTTAAAGTACTGTAGGCAAAATCAAACCTTGGAAATTTTGATTACTTTTTATTTAGAAATAGAAGAAATTTTTCAGAAAAGTCAAAAAATTTTAGGTTTAGAGTGCATCACTTCAGGTTAGTTTTGGACCGAATATCACTTTTTTATGCATCAAAGTGTGCGCTAACGTGTATGATAATGCATTGGATAGGTGTTGGATTTATTGCTTTTTATCTGGCCAGGCCACTGGTTGCAGAATTGCAAATGGCTTGAATACTCAAGCCTGATTTTGCCAGTTTGAGTTTAAAATATCGTTGATTTTACCTTTATTCAAAGATTTGCATGACTAATATTTTGATTCAACAATTATGTTGATAATTACAGGTTTGTTTTTAAGGAAAATGTTAGGTACCTACCAGGTACTACCTGGTGTGGATCTGTAGGGACCCGATTTCTTCTGATTTTAGAGACCCGATGATAATTTTCTCTGATTCTAGAGACCCGATTTGAAATCCTAGGGACCCGAACCGGTCCCTAAAACGCCTTAAAAAACCTTGATGATAATGTATATTTCCAACTTATTTATGTGGATTCACTATCTGGAAGCATGTGTTGGATTTGTTTTTTTGCACAAAATTGGTACATCAACACTCAACCTAAAAGTGGTTCTTTCTTATGTATTTCTACCTCCATATTAAGCTTGTTAGATCTGTGATGTTGGCCTATAATATTTTTCCTCTTTTTAAAGTATGAATCATGGATAAATAGATGCCTAGATATTCAGTATTATGACTTAACAGCAGTGTATAACTGAGATTCATGTTTTATAAACAAACTTTAATTTTTTAAAGAATTAATTTATTATATATTAGGATGTCAAAACTGTGTGGCTGTACTGTGCACACAAGCAATTATGAGGAAGAATGCACACTGAACCAGTGTCGTCATGTAAAAATGTAACTTTGGTAGAATATGGAGATTTATCAATGCTAAACATATTTCTTTTTTGTTTTTATCTTCCCTTTTTAATACTTTGTCTATTACTGATGTGTTTTAGACTAAGGCTGTGGTTTTGATAAGATGAAATTCCTGACCAATTTATATGTTGCTTTGTCTAGTGCAGCATTGTTCACGTAAGCTTAATGCATTTTGATTACCTGCATTGTTTGCTGAAATAAACAGTCTGACTGATAATACTATTTTGAGCTCATGGTATTCTTATTCGTAGAATATAAATATTTTGCAAACTTGAATCTAACCTTATTTGCAAACTTAAAATTGACACTAAGAGTTTTTATGTCAACATTTCGAATGTCTGTCGTGACAGCAACATTAAGGCTGAAACCTAGAATAAAATTGGAAACAGTGTTTTATTGTTGCATATTGTTTATGGCATGAAAGCCAACTCTTTGTGATATTCATGGGCAACACTTTTCTTGCTTGTGAACATGAAGCAGAAAGATATACTTTAAAGTAAAGCCATAAATCATGTTTGAAAAGTGGCCATGTAAATTAGGTAAAGTTGCATCAAACATTTCATGCCATTTCCAAAGCCGTTTTAAAGCATTTAATATCGTCACCTTTTGTTTGTTGCTCAAAACATAAGGGTCATTATGACTCATAAAGCTATTAATGGAAGTGACATGCTGATTTTGCCTTTTTGCATGCTTATCAACAAATTCAGCAAATTCAGTTGCTTTGTTTTAGAGTTTTATTAAGTTTAAATGTTGCATCAATGTATTGTTTTGGTTTATTTTTTAAATATTTCTATTTATCAAATCCAATGTCTTGTTGGTAAGCAACACTTCAGTGAATATTTATTTTTCATTAGACCACTTTGATTTACTTTAAACATGTGTTTAGTGTGAGTTATACAAAAACAGTGTTCAATATGAAACATTGAAAAATGAATTATTTAACTGTAAATATCAGTTTAAATACAACAGTTTTAGAAACCATAACATTTTTGTTTTTTTTTGACTGTTATCAAATAAAGGTAAGATTTTCAGTATTGCTTTTGCTCTTTATTTGTGTAAATGAATTATCGTGTGTTTTGTAAGTATATATCTTGAAACTCTTATGCAACTTATTTTAAAATGTGTGCACTGATGATGTTAAATTGGAGATGTTGAAAACAGGTGCATTCACAATTTCCAACCTGATTTCAATAAAGATGTAATTTTTTCTTTGTTGTCTCTAGTAGTTTAATTCTGGTAATCTGTGATTAGTAAATATATTATATAATTACTAAATCTAATTATTATACTTGTAACTATGGCTACACCAGTGTAATAAAGATATTTTTAAATGGCTTAGATCAGAGGTGACGAACGTATTTGCTATCGCAGGCCACTTTGTCAGTTACCGCTGAGTAAGCGGGCTGCACAACTTTTTAGTCATACTATGAAATCTGTTAAAAATGAAAAAAAATTATTCATCAGCAGAAACAAACAACAAACGAAGTTCAAGACTGCTGGTCTCGCCTGAATGCTTCGCGGGCCGCACAAAATTCTTTTGCAGCCCGCGGGCCACATGTTCATCACCTCTGGCTTAGATAAAGTGCTGAATTAACTAATGTTGTAATGAAGGATTACATGGGTCTACAAATGTTTTTAGATGTGCTGATATGGTGTATAAATTGTAGATTTTTTCCATTGCAACCTCATTAGTCAGTAATTTCTGTTCAGAAATATTTTTTGAGTGTAACGTTTTTATGACAATACAATCAAACCATGGATGAAGATTTCAATCAGCTTAAAAAGCAAGCTGCTGCCTATTATAATGAAAATGGAGTTCCAGGAAGATTAGAAGAAATACTCAATTCCATGTTTTTTGAAAACCCCAAGGATATTTATGGGAGACTGGTAAAAGATTGCATATTTGTTTACAGCGGCTTTTTATGTTTTTTCTTGCAAGGCACTTACCAAGACTTGGATAGAATTTTTGCATCGGTTGAAACAAATCAAAAATATTTCGCACAAGGATGAAAGGTCATGTCATTTTGCTGAAGGATTAAAGGTCATGTTATCCACAAATTTGACTGAAATTTAATTGGACTAATTATTTAACATATTTGTGCTTAAGTGTTGGTGATTAATGTTAAAATCAGTTGTGTTGATGGTTATCTTTACTTGTGCAGGATAGCATTAAAGTTTAATGTCAATGATGTTAAATTATTTTAAGTTTATAGTATAGAAGGCTAAGAATATATGTAGGCAAGCACAATGGTTTTCATAGCTGAAGCACCTGGTGAAAGAATTGCTTTAATGAAAGTCAGTTTTGATTTGATGTGTCACCTTCAACAGTGGTTGTGGCAAGTGTGTGCTGGTCTTCATCCCAAGAAAATAACAACAAGCATTGTTTCAAAATTCCAAAGCAAAGAGATTAAATAAACCTAAACAACTTGCAAAAAATGACAACTTCTACAATTCCCAAATGACATCATCATTTTTAGTAGCTGTCTGATCAAGGTCAGTACCTATAAAGCTGAGATTTGGTTCACATTTTGGGATGGAGATATGGCAAGGAAGTCAATACAAAACTCAGGATCTGGAAATTTTGTGCAAAGAATTGGTACTTGCTTCCATTTCTGCAACATCACAAATAAGTTTCTAAAGGTGTTTTTGTGTTTTTCTGCGGAAAAGGCTTAATGTGTAGAATTATTTTCGTGCTTTTCTGCACATGTGGTCATCAAAACAACAAATACGTTCAGCTACTTGTGTTTTTCAAATGATTTGTTTCTTATATGCCACTTTTCAATGTGGTATTTTGTGCAGAATGTCAGGTTTAAACAAAGCTTTGCAAATCCTGAGACAGAGGGTTCAAGACTGAGACATGCATTCTTTTATATTGAGACAAGACTTCCTTTAAGATGAAGACTCACCAAGGCTAGTCTCAACACACACGTTTCTAGACTGTCCAGAGCTTATCAGTTTGCTAGTTTGGGCAATCAGCAATAATTTTTAAAACATTTGTCACCATTTGTTATCTGTTGCATTTTTTAAAGACTGTTATAAAATCCAATTACAATTTTCCTACTGGTTTTGGAAATTGCAATCTGAGCATGGTGTTGGTCTTAGGCTCAGTGTTTTTGGAAGGTATGCCTTCAAAGACCTGAATTTGAAATGTTTCTTTTCATCTTTAGAAAATTGGAGGCATTAAGTTGTGTATCAAGGTTAGGAATTTTGAATCAAAGAGGACTTTCTCTGTGTGAATGTAAATTTTTCACCATAGCACCAAATTTCTTGCTAAATGTCAAAAGTTTTTTTGTTTCAGGAAAGGTGTAAAACTGTATGACCCCTAGATACACATCGATACCAAAAGAAATGCTTCTACACGTTCTTACATCTGGTATTGGTCTTGGGTTTTGACTTTTTCTTACTGCTAACTACAAAACAAAACGTTGAAAATAGTGATTAAAACCTGGACGTTTTGACATCTCTACTTTCAAATTTTTGATGTTTTTTCTTAAATTAAAAAATTTGTGTTAACTTTAAACATTCTATGTGCAAAGGCTTTGCAAGGGACTTTGCCAAAATGAAAGCATACTGTGCACGAGAACTTCACAATAAACATGCCATGCTAGATATACCTATGATGGGCTACCAGTGCTCTTCGATACCACCAAAAGCCAAATGTTTGGTATGGAACTTGTCTATGGATAACCTTTCCGTGGGTTTAATGAAAGTAACAGTTGGATTAGCATAGTTTCTGAGTATGATCTCTGTAAAAAGAATTCATACTTGGTTATTTGTCAACTTTTCCAGACAAGACTCTTGAGTGAGGCAACGTCAAATGCTGCAGTTAATTGCGTTGAGCATGCTGTAATTCTGCAGTGGCATTGTATTTTTGCGGAACCTGGTAGGACTACATCACAAACTGAAAATGAAGCAAGTTCGTTAACATGCAGAGAAATTGATGAATCCGTTTTTTAAGCGCCATCCTGCAGTTCATAGTTCTTTATTCTCTTGCAATTTCCAAGTACATTTGTACATCTATTAAACAGCTCTTGTTAACTTCGCATGACACTTTTTCTCAGTCGGAATACTTCGAAAATTTTGCCACCACCCCTGTGATTTCAAAATGTACTGCACACGAAGTTCTTGACTCGGGTGGATTGCCTGCTGTGCAGTGCGAAATGTTTGCGGTTGTCAAAAACCATGCCAAGGTTAGTTTGCATTAATATGTGCAGATGTTGGCCATGAGCAAGTTTGTGAGCTTGTCAGTAAACTTAAAAACCATGTTGCTGCGTTGCATGCTGACGTACTATTCTCAGTAAAGGTTCCCCATGATGCTTGAAGTTTTAGGCAGAAATTGGAAAGGGCAATGTTTAATAACCTCTCAGCTATAATGGTTTGTGTGCTGATTGCCAGTTGATATTGCATCGTGATCTTCGGGTTTCTTGCTCAAAAGAAAATAAGCAAACAAAAACGGTTCAGCAGGATTTTGTTGGTTATTAGGTTTACTGTAATTTTTTTAAACTCTCAAACGTTAGGGTTTTCGTAGCCTCAGAGTGTAATTTCAGTTTATTATTGTTGAATTTGAGACTTAACAATTGCTGTCGCGCTGTTACTCGTCATGTCAGTTTTTGTATTTTGTTTCGATTAACAGCTCGTCTCTTCGGCGCAAAATTCTCTTCGCAAAGAAATATGGTATAATTCCCAGACAAANAATGACGAAGGTTAGTCGGAAGATTTATATTTTTTAAAATGGAAAATATTTTTCAGTGTTAGCATCCTTTTTATGCAAGAAATGTGAAATGTTTGAGAAGTTTTCCCAATCTCTTTTTTATTTCTTTGCTGATTTTTTAAAACGCGGTGTTGGTTAGGAAGTCACCTTGTAAAACACCTGAGTGGCTTTATCTCTTAATTTCATTCTGAAATAATCAGAGATCACCAATATGCCTAGCGACTAACAAAAGCGTTTGGGGTTGCTTTGCTGCGAACTGGATTTTTTTTGTTTTTGTTTATTAATTTTTAAATTATTTCTTTATTTGATTATTTTCAGGAACAGGACCATCTGCAAACGACATAGCAGAAGCTTGCTGCACAAAAATTAGCGACGACATCTCATCGATACTAAACGGTGTCCCGGTCATCAGTCAACTTTTGGCAGACAAGACCCTTAGGTGAGGCAACGTCAAATGCTGCAGCTAACTGCGTTACGCATGCTGTGATTCTGCAACGGCATTGTACTTTCAACGAACCTGAGGAAAAGCCCTGAGTCCCAAACTGAAAACCAAGCAAGTTCGTGCAATGTGCACAAAGTTGATAAATCTATTTTTTAGATCGAAATTTTCCCGCCTGGTTTATCAGTAGAGATATACGTTTTTCATGGCATAGCTGCTCATATCAATAAGATGCAGTGCAAAGAGTTCGTTGTTCACTTGGTTGCAGATTATTTTTGTTTCTATGGAAATTTATGACTACGGAAGTCACTTCAGTTTGTGAAAACTTGCCATGCCTGCCTCCGCACTGGAACCGCAACGTGTCAATTATTAGGGAAAAGTTACAGAAAAACAAAACTTTTCGCTTTCAATCCGTTTTGCCGATTAGGCGCTTTGTTGATCGGAATTGTCTGCGAGTTAAGCAATTGCCAAAACATCTTGCTTGAAAACACCCTTCACCTCTCAGTGAAATTTTTCAATGACCCGTAGTGATCACGAGTTTGACTGCAGTGCGGCCAAAGACTATTCGTCACCATTTCTGTTCGCTGGCGCAGCATCATTTACAGCTGAATGACTTCTTTTCACAGGCGATACCGCGCGTCTTAGCCCGTGTGCGGCGCGTTAAGTTGATTCGGATTTACTGTAATTCCCGCTGCATTTTGAAATTGTAACAGTGACTGGGCAGATGAGGTTGAGCGACCGCTGTTCAAAGAAGCCAACACCAGTTCTGAGGCTCAGGATAGCGCTGTCGTCAGAACTCCCACGCCGTCTAGCGGTCGTAAGAAAAAGTCAGCCAAAGGAAAAGGGGGAAAAGCGTCAGACAAGCCTGTGCCGCCCGCAGAACCGATAGAACCTCGGATGAAGGTTTGATAAGTTGTTTCTCAAATTTGTTTGTCATAAATATGCGAAGCGTTGTTTCTGTTGGCAAATGGGGCCAGATATACGGTGTAAACCTTGTGCATTCTTCATCAAGTAAACTAACATTTATTTCTGTTATATCAGTGAATGAAATCATGCCAAAAGCTGCTCGATTAATCGGAAAGATTCAGAGGATGTGGTATCGAGGGATCTTTGACCAAACTTACCTATGCAGACGTAGTTTGGAAGAAAAGCGTTTTCGAGGCTCTGCATTTACTAAAACACATGTATTTTTATTTTTTTGTTGTTTCGTAGACCAGGGGTATCCAAACTACGGCTCGCGGGCCAAATGCAGCCCGCGACGTCATTTCATCCGGCCCGTTGAATAATGAAAAAATAATATTTTTACGAAAAGTTTGTTGATTTGATAGGATGCAACATATCCCGAAACAATCACATTACGTAAGATGCCTGGCCCTCGACCTGTTGTGTAATAGCTTATGTGGCCTTCTGAAAAAAGAAGTTTGGAGACCCCTGTCGTCGACGAAACAAGTTTTTTAGAGAACTTTTACTAAAATTTGCCATTTATTCCTGGAAAATTTTTGTAGCTAGAGGAGAGTTGAAATGATGGACACACAAGCAGTCAAGTTTGTCGAGTAAATATTGAAACTTGATATACTCATTAAAGTTTTTCCTCTTTTTTGTTTATTATCTTTGATCTGCTGTTAAAATTTAGTCTTAGCAAAAAAATGTTTTTATACGTCATCAGTTGCGTCGTCATGGATGACGATGGGAAACCCCCCTGTAATTTTTTCGCTTTTCTGCTGAACACTTCTCAAATATCTTGTGTGAAAGCAAGAAACTAAATATACCAAACGCATGTTTACGAACATGTGAAAAAGCTGCGTTCTGTTCGCACAAGCCACAACTCATTGCGAAATTTTACATCCATTTTTCGATTTTATTTTATCGCGTTCAATCGCGACCGTGCTGCTACAGCCTCAAAACCTATTCTGTATTTGTAATCTTTCAAAGCAGACATTTAAAAAAATTAGCGCTTTGTATTTCGCACCTCCATCGCGCGCACGCTCGCAAAAATGCATATATGTAAGTTTGTGTCGTTTGTCAGGTCTGGACGATGAGAACTTGCATGGTTTGTTTTATATCTGCATTCCTGTTTGAGTTAATACGGTCGTGTTTTTTTCAAACGTTGCCCAAAGTTTGCCACTAATAAAACTTGTCATGTTGGCAAAGCTGCTCAAGCACACAAAAGTTTGTTTTTTCAATCACATTATGTAACCGTTATGTAGCCGCCTACCGACTATCGCAGCTTGGTGTCCCCGCTCTGCTTTTTTGTCACCCCAACGCGGCGTCAAAACTTCAGTAAGGGATCGACGGTTTCGCTTGCTGCAGGGGTTTTAAACCTTATTCTGCTCATGGCTTATTCCACTAGGAAAGATACTGGTGGTGGCCCAGGAGCTTCTATCTTATTTGATCATAATGACATAATTATATTACAAGTCTCACATTTCTTTCATTCTGCTTTATGCCAAGCTCCGTGGCCCACTGGAAAAAGCGTCATGGCCCACCACATTGGGCCATGGTCCACCGGTTGAAAACCATTGCGGTTTACTGTAATTCGAAACTCGCGTTCTTGCGCTCAGGGCTGCACGGCGGTCAGCGCGGTGTCGCTCGCGATCCTGAAGGCGGGATCGCGCTTCCTCGGCATCCCCGCCTTCGTTCACCTCAAACGAGCGACGAACAACGAAGAAGGCTCGAAGCGTCTCGAGGTGCCGCTGCCCTGTCCCGCGATGACGATCTACACCGGAGGCAAGAATGCGACAGGTAGGCGACGTTCTTTCACTCTCGGAGCGCTTTCG
>JGI24021J15306_10007765_pt1 | contig 13105 bp, 7 predicted proteins | sample Ectturendosymbi1_FD_15306 | JGI IMG/M metagenome (IMG submission 15306) | reverse complement strand
TTTTTGCGTTGTTACATTATCATAGCTCGACGTGACACGACAAAATTGCACCAGTCAGGCTACCGCCTGTAGCAAGATTGTCGTTAAATAAATAATATAATGACTCGTAGAAGTACGAAAGGTTTGGAAAGATCGGTAAAACTTGGGCAAATCTTTTGTAAANCTTTTATAATTTTGCAAAAACAACAATGGAGTTGTGTGACATTTCGATCATTTTGACACTCGTTCTAATTTTAGAATGAGCACTACTGTAGAGGCTTGTAATCAACGTATTATCAAGTATGTTACTGTGTGAGGCAAACATCTTGAAAGTGGATGCAATAATAAAGTGTCGGTAACAATGCAACTCAACTGTTTCCACTGCAATGGCTTCTGCAGCGGAACGTAGCAGGCTGCAAGCGCCACAAGCAGCTGCAGTTGGCTCTACCAAAATACAGTTGTCCGCTACTTGCTTGTGTATTTGTGTTGTGATATTTTTGTTACCAGCACGCACAGTGGGCGAGAACACATGTGATAAAAGTTTCCATGATGTAGGCTGTTTTGTTAGCCTCCAATGCTTTTCATTGCTGATCAAGCGACGAGTGGGAGCGGTTCTTTTCAGGTTGTTTTACCGTGCTCGTCGTATGTGAACATAAAGCTTGTAAATGTTTAGGAAGTGCAAGCATTCGCCCTACATTTAAGATTGGCTGAATATGACCAAATATGCATCGGCAAAATGCGCGTGTCACTTGTAAAAAGGAAATTAAATATTGAAACCAGGTTGAATATCTGACAATAAGACGCAAGAGTTGCTAACTCGCTAAAGTTACTAACTCATTTACGCTAACTCGTAAATGTAATAAATGGTGAAGTAAGGCACAGCCAACATGCAGAGACCGATAAACTTCCAAACGTCTTGGTAATTGTTGGGAGATCTTAAAATACATTTTGCTTTATCTTGACCAGCGGCGGACCAAGCCAGTAAGGTTAGGGGGGGCGATTTCAGCAGTATTTGTTAGGTAGTCAGGTCTCATTACTACGGGTTCGCTACTGTAGGAGCAATAAGTATATTTCGCTACTGTAAGAGCGATAAGCATATTTCACTACTGTAGGAGCGATAAGTATATGTCACAACACTGCAATCACAAAACACCAAACAATGGACGGCAAAATGGCTTTATATCGCGGATGTTGTTTTCCGAATTGTACAAAATCATGGTGAATGAAGTTACTTCCGTAGGTTTTAAGGGGGGCAATCGCCCCCCTCGGATCCCCCCTTGATCTTGACCATTGTTGTATTGGCGTAAGTTTCTGTCGCTACTGAGGAATTGAACAACGTCAATTTTGCACAAAAAATTGAACACTTAGCGCCAGCCGCAGTTATGCCGAACTTGACGATCGCTCAGAACAAAATTGCGTTTATCTTGACCCAACAACCAAAGGTTCAAGCCCGCAGTTCACGTGGACGCAGAGCTGAGGGTTTTTCAGAAATTCAGATCGATTCACGAACAAATTTCAAGGAAGAAAAGTAGGGTTGGGCTTCATGTTTGACCTTGTTACGAGAAGGATTGAGTTTTGTGCAGACAGCGAGATCATCGCGTAATTCAAGTCAGTTATTTGATCTGCTGTCATGGACGTCAGAAGTATGTTTCCAAGGAAGGGCCAATAGTGGATTTTTCCAGAGGTAGTCGAAAAGATTTTTCCAGGGGGGAAAAGCGGTGAAATTTAATTTTTCCCTCTCGAAACTAAGAAAACAACCTTTTTTTGCTGAAAATGTAATAGGCAAATGCCAAATTTCAAAGTACAGGGGGAAGACAAGCGCCCCTGCCCCCCCTTCCGACGGACAAAAATGCCAGGTAACAAGTTGTCAAAAAGAATTTTACTTTGTAGTTTCTGTATGTGTTTGCCGCGTAACACGCTCATACGGTCATATTCGTTATATACCGCACACATTTTTAACTGTTGTGGCCATGCAACAAAAACAGCGTTTTTTATTTGTGATGGCCGTGCTATGTTTCTTGTGCAACGCGCTCAAGAAATATGATGCAATGTTCCTTCTTACCTATTGGTGTCAATGTCATTATCGAGGCTTATAGTCAGTTTCAACAAAAGTTTGCCGCTTGGATTGGACGAAAATGGGACGAAAACGTATTCCAGCACCAAATAATGTAGTGCCAAATAAAAGTCAGAGAAAGCTACATTAAAAACAAGACCTTCTTTGCTGCAGTGAAGAAAGTTGAGAGATTTTCATTTGAAAATTGAAAAAACGACCAAATAAACAGGACACAAGCAAGCGTGTAGTCTCCATCTGTATCAGTAACAACGGCGAACAGGATCGTTAGTAGGAGCATCGGCCAAACAGTAGTTTGGGGCACCTGATAAATCTTTGTAGCAAATCAAAAGTTTATTTTATGACAATGTGACATGTCTGGTTCTTATTTCCACTTAATGCTTGTACACAAAGCAAAGAAAAGTTTTCGTCTAGGCTTCATTACGTTTTGTGAAGTTTATCCATTGAGCTTTTTGCACATGAAGCGAAAAATCCGCCATTTTCTTATTCAATTTATGTCAGAAAAATTTTATGGTGACAAGTGGGAAATTTAGTCGTATATTCCATCAAACACCACTAAAGTAACCCAACTGTTGTCTTTTCCAATTTCGTTTTACTGTAATGGTAAGACATAAGCCTCCTGGTCTGTACATGATTTACCCCACAGCAGGATTGACATTGATTTGGAGAAAAAAGTAAATTTAGGAGAGTATTTATAGTTCAACCCTATTCTGTAGTGAAGAAACTACCGTTTCTGCAAGCAATAAAAAAATCAATTTTCGCAAAGAATCACCAAACGACTGCTCAACACCTGCACCAAGATCTAGTTCGGCCAAGTGGTGGATTGAAAGAAATGATCTAAAACGACGAAGACCGACCGACTGCTGGCAGCTCAAGCTGATGCGCAGCGAAGCATACTTACTGTCACCACCAAGCGGTGATATTCGTTTGGTCGAATGTGCATCACTTCGCCACCAAGCTTCGTAAGTGAACTGTGAATTCAGAATGTAACATTGTAAAGCGCAGAACTTGCAGCAATACTACAATCATGCATTGCTTGTAAGCGGTAAGTGCTCTATTCATAAGCATTAGAGAAGATGATTCCACTGCACGATCTATCTCTGTAGAGCAGGTTTGTCTGCTCTGAAACATCACACTTTGGCTGAATTTTCGGAAACACAAAAGAAGCTTTGCTCATTGCCCTCACGACCATGGGTTGCGGAACCTTTTTCAAAGTGGGGGGGCACAAGTGTAAGTGAAAAAAGCTATAGAAAATGTTTGTGGTTTGAACTGGCAACTGTGACGTCACAAGCATTGAAATATGACGTCATTAACTACACCATATGAAGGTCAAAATTACGCTATTTTAGACAAAATTACACCACAATGAAAACATATTGGTGAACCACCTGAAATTCAAATAGGATGTTACAGGGGCGACCCAGGTCAACAGCGTCACTCGGACCCATCGCACAATTATACTGACTGAAAGCAACCGTTCAAGGCTTGCGTCACTGAAATTTCCGTTTGCTTTCGTTCTGGCTGGCTCTATCTTTGCTCTGTGACGTTTGTTACAGTACGTAAAAATGAATGAGAAATTCTCATGATAACCTCCACTGTTGAGTAACGTACGTCACAGAGCAATGCTAGCGCCAGTTGGTCCTCTGCTTACTAGGCTCATTTATATCAGCCCGAGTTACCGGACAATTTATCGTTCGTTTGAAATTATTATCGAAATGGGAACTGTCCACAGATTGGAATTTAAACCCATTGGTCTATGCAAATCCATTGCTTCAAAAAATATTCAATCTGATATTGCAGTGGGCAGCTCGGGCTCTAGAGTATGAACCCGAGTAAAGCGCGAGCGAACGAAGGCGAGAGAACGCCTACTACGAACGATATTGTTTTATTCAGGTCACCTGCAACATGAACGCGAAAGGCCAGGCATGGAACGAAAACATATGAACACAGCGACAAGGCCTAATGAAAAGAGCCCAAGTTAACAACTTTAGTGTGTAGCGGGTGTCGCACAAATATACAAAGCAAGCAAGCTCGCGTTCTACAATAGAAATCGTAATCGAAGACTCGGGCAAGTTCGAGGAGCCCGTGTGCCGGAGTCGCCACTGAGCTTTAAAAAAAGGCAAACATGACACAGTATTGATACCTGACTTAACCACATTCAAAATCACAACTTTTCCATATCTAGAACACAGAAGTAACATGACTGAATACTCATTCTGCGACTGCATTAGATATCGGGATGCAAAGACAAGACAAAGCATATGTAGCAAGTTTTCTGTAAGGATGTCAATTGTGTTGCCAATGTAAAAATAAAATATAGCTATTTAGTGTTGCCAATGCAAAAACAAAAACTCATATGAAATTGATCTGTCAAATATTTTATTTTGTGTATAAGATTAATCAAAATTTCACTATTTAAAATAGTGTTAAAACGATTGAAATTACACCAATTTTGTGTGGCACGAAAATTTTCCTACACACAAGCATGTAAAATTACACCAATTTTGTAAAAAATGTTTGTCAAAAATGGTGTAGTATTACACCATCTGGCAACATTGTTCGACAATGCCAATGCGGTAAGCAAACCCGAGCATGATGACCAGAGTGTGCACGGTGTATTGTATTCTGCCAAACGTTTACGAAATCCTGCCAAATTCACTGCGAAATTACAATTTATATTGTCACAATACTGCCGAAATCCTGCAAATTTAATTCATCAAACGATTTACTTTAACAATGAACCCAATGCTAATTGTGTCACTTAAACTTATTTCGTCAAAATTCGAAATTTAAAACTGGGGGGCAGCCCACCCAGAAAAAAGTGGGCCTAGGCCCATGCGGCCCCCGGTTCCGCCACCTGTGCTCACGACTGAACGCTTGAGCTGAAAGAAAACTACAGTCATTTCATTAGCGACCGAGCTTCGTGTCCAGTTCATAGTTTCAAACATATATCTTTCTGGCGAAGTCTTTCATTGATACGCTAGGATCGAAATTGCGGAATGATGACCAGCAGAGGAAGAGCAAAATCGAAAACTGTGCCCTAATGAGTGATGCTCTTTGAAACATGAGCCAGTGTTGAAATAGCTATTTACAATGAAAAGTGCATTATTTCGCAGTTGCACTGCTGCCTAGAGAGGATGAGCGCGCGCCACAGATGTTGGTAGACTGGATTTTAATCCCGGTCGGGTCATACCGAAGACTTGAAAATCAGTACTTACGCGCAGCTCCATAGCCAAGTTTTAAAGTTTGAAGGGCAAGACATTTTCAGGTGGGAAAGATGTTTGTTTTTGTTATATGCTTTGTTTTTGTTATATGCTTTGTCTTTATTAAATAAATATATTAAGTTTTTTTATGGACACACAAAATTTGGAGGCATAAAAAAACTTTGGCGGAACTTCCCCCGAATGCCCCCTTCCGTGGCTACGAGCTTACTTGCGCCCTGTCCAGCCTCGTGTTCGGTAATGGATGGATGCAAGGAAAAGCTTCACGCTGCCACTGACCTGTCACCAGTTCAGTGAAGTGAAAAGTTGACTACAGTCGTTCCATTTGTTTTCATGTAAGGGTAATGGTAACATATTTATTGATTTAAGAAATTGTTCTTCATTGCTGTGATCGATCAACATAAAAAGTTGCTAAAAGTCACAAAAGGACGTACTTTGGTGTACAAATTACATAAAAATTAAGGTACGCATTTTTCCCGATTAGAAAAACGTTACATCATAATTACCAGTAAAGAGCGTGTGACAAGTAGACACTAATCATGCTCGAGTGAAAGGTAGAGCTTGATGGAACTTCAGCTTTGGGAAATGTATATTATTCTGTTGTATGAAGTGCAGTTATTGGTATGTTTTGGTTTTACATAATCACAGCGTAGTTTAATGCAATCATTGATTTAGTTAGATTCAATACCAAACCTGTCTCATAATTTACAACAGACAATGGTTTTTGAGATGTGATTTGACTACACTTGTTTCTAAGTTATTGTACGGTAAATGTGTAATGTAACACAGCGGTCCCCAAACCCCAGGTCCGGGATCAATTGGTACTGTGCCGCGAAATAGCAAATTTATGTAAACTGGTGGTGACACCGCTCGCATTCTTGGCATGTGATCATGCGATTGGTCGATTCTTCCTATGGAAGCACTGGTGCGTGCATGGAGTGAGAGAGAGAGCGTTGGAGTATAAAGTGAGAATGCTTTTGAAAAATAACAACCATCGTAGAGTACTCCCGGGCCGTGTTAAAATTGTCAAGCGTTGACCGGTCCGCAGTTACAAAAAGGCTGGGNACCACTGACGTAACACACTATGCGGCTTGCTGAAAGGTCGTTAAAAGTGATCAAAAATTGGATGAAAGTAACATACTGCTTTGTGAAAATCTAGAGAATTTTTGTAAAACCTCGGAATTTTTAAGCTCAACTTTAGGGAATTTCTTGTCAACATTTGTGGGAACACTGCTGTGAGCCCTGTTTGAGAAAAGTGGTTTGGTAAGGTGAGTCGCGACGGATAATACTTCAAGTTCATGCTTACTTACTGTGTAGTCGCAAAAAAGGTTGAGAAGTACTGGCGACTTAAAAGAACAAGGACCTCAATGAGACTATGCTTGAAGACATTTTTTTCAACCACAACGTTTACAATATTGAAAATTGCGCTGTGAGTATGCGTGAGATTTTCTGTTCAAACAACAATTCCAATAGCCCCTACAGGCCTGTGCCTATAACCTGCGATTGGGAGTTGGTTGAACTAACCCTGAACAGTGTAGGCCTACATCAAATAAGAGCAGCCGAAACATAAATGCCAACAGCATGGGTTCTTAATGTTTGGTAGGTGAAGGTGATTTAAGGGGTCCATGAATGTGATTTAAAAGGTTAACAGGCTTTGCAGACATTTTGATTACTACCATTGATTCAGATCTAATTTGAATTATTTATTGCAACGTTTCTTCCTGAGTGGTCCGCAACCTTTGTTAGGATGTGCTAGGGGTGCGTGACCAACAAATGTTTAAGAAATGCTGGCCTAGAAGGATTGCGATGGATTTTCAGCCTTAAATCCTGTCGCTTTGGAATGTCTCAGTCTCCAGTCCGTAAAACGGTACTCGTTATGCTCTGAAAAAAATTTTCTCGCTTTTACCCCACTTTTGTCCTCGTTCCCCCTCATGAACTGGTCTGGACAGACAGTTTTTTGCGAAAAATTGCGAGCGTAACAGAAGGACGAAACGTTTAAAAAATCAAAAAGATTTATATTTTCTAACACCACTCAGAGCTTTTTTCCAATCAATAAAAGGCGGAGCAAATTCATGCGTCATCAGTAGGGCAACCAATTTTTTGAGCTAAAAACTTAAAATTTTGACTTTATAATCTACAAGTTTTGACTTTATTTTGACCTATAAATTTTCTGCGTTTACAACTGGAAAATAATTCAGCCTTAGGTGTTGAGATTAATCCAGAAGCGTATTCGTGCAATCTAAGCTTCGAAATTAAAAAAAATTGGTTGTTTTAACTTCGGGGATGATATATTGATAAGTACATTAATACTACAGTAGAGTCAAACCTGAGAATATCATAAAGCTGAAATACTATATGCATAATGGATTGAGCATTTACCAAAACAAGTATTGTAAAACCATATTTCTCGCCTACCATGCCCATCCTGCATAATATTCAATCGTCCAGCAGTGGGCAAAGCAACATTATTACGTCAGAAATCACAATCGACCCACTATTATTACAGAATTGCAACTAAACTTGCAAAAGCATATCAATATCTTTTGTTGTAGTTTCAATAAAATATCGATAAAGAAAAAAAACTGTGCCGTCAGAAAAGTTTGACCTAACGACAAATTTTGACCTAATGATAAATTTTGCCTTTTTTTTGACCTAAGAACTTGTAATTCCCTCATAGTATGAGGGTGAAATTTGGTTTGTGGACGTTTCATAAATTTTAGAAACGGCAGAAAAATTTTGACTTTTATTGGCTTTTGGTTGCCCTAGTCATCAGCAAGTGCACGAGGCCCTAAATGCATTGTTTGCTAAACATAGTTCATGCGCGCCTGCATCTGCAGCTTGGCGCTGGCGAACTTCAAGCAGAAAGAATGACAGCCCCAAAGCTCTGCTTTTAGGCAAAACACGACTTTGTTGAAACGCTAGCGATTTTCCAGACAAGGTAAACTGTGAACTAGACACTTCTTGTTGTAAACAATGCGTGCAAATGGTTCATTTCTCGCGGCAAAGATTGAAAGACGGAGATGGTGCTGGTCAAAAATCGGAGAGACGTTAACTTCGGGTGAATTCCTAAAGCAACTAACCCGCCAATCAACGCGAACTAAAGTTACAGGAAGCAAAAATATAATATGTTGTATACTGCCTATAGTGCCTACCAAAAATCTTGTTTTTTAGTCAAGCAGTTGTATTGACCATACTACGTATTTTGCCATTCTGATATACAAATGTGATCGAACGACCAAAAACGTGCTTGGCATTTGAAATCTATTGCATTTTCAGCGTTTTTTCCTTTACATCATAAACGATGTTTGTGACAGAACATCAATTCGCAACTTTTTCACGTAACATCAGAAGAGCTTAGGTCTTTGACCTCGTTAAAATCTTTACATTCTTCAAAGAATCCGAGCAGCAAAGCCCAAATTCCGAACTCTGAAGTGAATCAAAGAAAAAAATTTAAAGAAAAGCAATTTCTGCTTATTGTTAATTCACCTTATCTATTTCTTCGCAATTTTGCTCCATGTTAGTTAAATATCATGAAAATTTGATGAAGATTTTGTGCATTATTTTGCCTTCATAGCACTTTTACCAGTATTTAGCAAATCTGGCAATGCTGAGCAAAGGTTTCTGCAATATTGAGCAAAAATAGTCGAATTGCAACATTAAGCAAAGCAGCGTCTTTTAAGTTTAACTTCTGCGACTTTTACGCCCAACTTTTAATCAGCAATTGTCTAAACCGTCGGGTACTTTCTCAAAAGCTTGCACAATTAATTTTTGCTTCACAAAATGCTTGCCAAACTTCTTATTTCTTCTATTAACAGTCAGTACGTCTGCTAGTTCAACAGCGTTGGCATTTTATGCAACCGACTAACGCGATCGCAGTAGCTAAACTTTGAATCACCTTTTCCTAATCATGCCGTAACTGCTGTAACGTTTGTTGCATTTTAGATATTAGGTGAAAAATAAGCACTTTTCAAAACACAATTTCCAAGCAACTATATCAACTAATAATAGCAATCACGATCATCAACCGCTCATTGAAAAATATTTATTCGTTCATTTTCAAACCCGCGCTTCCACGCAGAAGGGTTACGGGGGCAGCAGCCGTAGGTTATCTCCAAATACTTCAACGTTTTCGGAAACCTCCAATTGTTCTGTGGACTCAACATCAAAGCGCAACCAAGCAAAGTTAAAGATCTAATCGCCCTACCTGAAATACATTATCTATTACTATCTTTTCCGTTTCAGTGAGAAAAATTAACTGTTTGTAACGAATGACACAGTTGTCAAAAATTTTAAAAATCTGAATGATCAATTCGATCATAGCAACATTAGAAAGAAGTTCTCAACTCCTCAACAACGGAAAATTTTTTTTATATATATACTTTTTATTTCTATGACGCATATGACCCACAATTATTTCGCCAATTGTTTGTTTGCAGACAATGTATCGTCAGCAAATAGACACATCCGATAAGGCGAATAATTCCTCTCTTACTTCCCTGTGACGTAGCTAAAACTTGAGCTAATAGTTGTTATAAAAAGAGAGCGGAGGAGTGGAGCTTGTTCCTTGATTAATTTCGTAAGATCAAACTTCGCTTTGTTCATTTCTAAAACACGCGTTTGTTCAATCAATTCATAAATACTGTAATATTTTTTGCTTGTTTTTTCAGTGCACAACTAATTTTTCCAGTCGTAAATTTCAACACATTGCCGGATCTTACAATTTTATGATATTGCAGATACGTATGGCTGTTTTTATTTAAACACGTGGTAAAAACAGGAACATTCTTTTGTCTTCTACAACCAGCTGACTGTGGCGATTGCCGCAGAAAGACGGTGAAAGATGAGAACCCTGAGACAAGTGTGTTTCACTTTGGGTAGATAAGGAGTCAAGATAACCGCCACAGCAAATCACCCAAAATGTTTTTGAAAAATTTTGGTAAGTTTTTCCCGGAGTCCAGCTCAGCACTAGCCAGCTGCAACGAAATTTTCTTTTAAAAAATGTTGCTGCCGAAGATGTTTTGTTTGCTTTTGACTAATATCAGGGCGCTTGTTTCAAACATGCAATCCACTTCTTTCTGCCAAGTCTAGTTTCCATTTTGCCTTACACCCGCCCGCGGAAGTGACAAAATGTCTTATTCGAACAGTCAATGGGTATTGCTATAGGGCCATTTAAAGTCATAAAAGTCATATTTGTTTGTGCTTCACGAAGCTATGAAACGAATGTTAAAACAAATATCTCACCCCTATGAAGTCCATAACAAACTTTATAAAGTCATAAAAAGTCATATTTTCCGTGTTAGGTCATAAGTCATATCTTGCACATTTTAAACCTTGTTCAATAAGGAAACCATTGGAACAAATTCAAAATATCAGATGAAAATAATATCGCTAGGTTTGAGCTGCAACCTGCAAATTGAACTCACTTGGGCAGTCTGCGATTGTTGGCAACGACGTACGTGAGCCAAGTTACTTGGATAAAATGTTACGCACTGCCTAAAAATGCATGTTTTTGCTGCCCCAAAGAAATAAACCAATGTCCATGCTTGTTTTCAATTTGTTTTAAACAAAACTATATGTTTTGCTCATCTTTTGAGCTGTTCATTTTACTGGGGCTTAAAGAAAAAATGGGGCTACCATCTCTTATGCCCATTTTCGCTGGCAATGCTTCCTTGTACAGTAGTCGTATGTTCTAGCTCAATCATTTTAGTTGGTCATATAAGGTCATATTTTCTGAAAAATAAAGTTATATCATCAAGTTTTTAGGTCATACAAAAGTTTTTAGGTCATAGAAAAATGGCCCTAGTTATTGCAAAACGACAGAATTGCATTGTACGAGATATTCGTTTCTGCTGGAAATTTATGTCAAAACACGTGGTTTCTCAACAAAAATGCAGACCTTCGAATACTTCATATGGTCAAATGTCAGCCATATACGTGCGTTTAAGTGAGTTTAGAGTACGAGCAGCAGAAATTTGACGTTTAAAAGACCTGCAGAAGCCGGCATCGAGAGAGACAACATCCCATTTTCCTTTGTTTGTTTCACTGATATTCTGTTTTACTGATATTCTGATGCAATTACTCTCATTGCTCATCAGTCACATCGGCAAGGTTCTTGGGCAAACGGGCCAGATGGCTGTGCAAACAATGAAACTTGATACTCATCCTGGCACTGACAGCATGAAAACTCCAAAGTAAATTGGCTGCAATCTTTGTCGTTGTTGGACGCTTTCTGTTTTCTTAAAACAGTTTAAGACTTCCGAAAAGTTCCCCAGGAACACGATTCTTTATTCATGGAAGTTATGTCACTGCCAATCAAATGGAAGCCTTTCCAAGCAAAGAATCCGACACTGAGGTCTTACAGAGTATATATTTTGCCTACTAGGTAGGCATCATCAGCTCTAATTCAAATAAAATCGTGTGATGTCGGTATGATCTTTATTAATGTTTGATCTGAGAACCATAAATAAGATCTGCCTTGAGTTTCATTTTTTATCGTGAAGATTTGTTGCAAATGTATCTGAAACAGTCATCGTCCTTGTTGAGAGAGATATTTATTGTTTCATATAACTCAGCTAATATGCAGAAACAATGCAAAAAGCCATCATGCTAAAATGTAACCAAATAATAGTGGAAATTAGCAGGGTTGCGGAGCCGGAGGTAAAATATCCGACTCCCGACTCCGACCTTTCCAAAATTTCCGACTCCGACTCCCGATTCCGACTCCTTAACATAAAAGGAATGAAATTTGGCTGTTAAAATCAATGGAAATCGTGGTGCGTAGCAGGAAATCTTTGTTTCAACAAACGTTTCAAAAGAAATTGTACCATTTCAACAGGAAATCTCAGTTTAGGAGTGTGATGTAAAAAATGATTCAACTGGACATCCGGAGTCGGAGTCGGACAAAAAAATCCGACTCCGACTCCCAGTGCTGTTAGGAATCCGACTCCACCCAAAAACCTCCGACTCCTTACGACTCCGACTCCGGCTCCGACTTCGAATCCGACTCCGCAACCCTGGAAATTAGAATAAATGAAAGCACAATGTCAAAACAACTGATCAATGTAAACAAAGATTGTCACTGTGTCACATAGAATTGGTGAAGACCATGGAGGTCATCTAGTCAACCAATCCTGTTTGAAACTTGTTGACAAATGGTAGAAAACAACAGTTGCAAATAAAATAAGCATAGTTAGAAAACAAACACAGTACACGGTGAGGAACTACCCATCTACATCTCTGACCTGCCAACCACCGTCTCCAGAAAGTATGCATACGCTACGATCTAGCAATCATGCATGCTGATGGGGAAACTGGTAGGCAGTGAAATGGGCGCTGAGCAGAGACATGGTAACCGTAGGTGAAAACCTCCAGATCTGGAAGCTAAAGCTCAGCACTACAAAAACGGTGTCGGCAGTCTTCCACCTCAACAACAAGGAAGTTAAATGTGAGCTTAAAGTCAACCACAACAACGAAACACTGCCCTTCTGCTCCGACCCCAAATACCTCAGAGTAACGTTGGACAAGTCGCTCACGTATCGCCGACACCTCGAGCCACTTCGCAAAAAGCTTTCAGCACGCGTCGCACTCTTGCGGCGGCTTGCTGGCTCTGGCTGGGGTGCTGGAGCGAAAACGTTGCGAACAGCCACCTTAGCCCTGGTCCATTCACCACCAGAATACTGCGCTCCTGCCTGGTGCCGCAGTTCTCACACCCCTTTCACTGACCCTGCCATCAACGACGCCTTTCGAATTGTGACTGGATGCCTGCGTCCTATACTAGCTGACAGCCTTCCTATCCTCGCAGGCATTCAACGTGCTGAGCTTCGTCGCAAAGGAG
>JGI24021J15306_10007763_pt1 | contig 13106 bp, 9 predicted proteins | sample Ectturendosymbi1_FD_15306 | JGI IMG/M metagenome (IMG submission 15306) | reverse complement strand
GCATTTGCTTATTCCAGTAATGGATTTAATAAAAGACTTCAAACGCTTACGCAAAAATGGCTAGATTAGCGGTTCCCAACTTTTTTTGAGCGCGACCAAAACTTGAGTTCAGTGAACACCTCGCGATATAAGCCTCAAATAAGGTATGAAAAAATACTGATTGTATGGGTGATTTTTAGCAATAAGTTGCTAAGTCGTTTTTAACGTCAGCAATCTACTTTTTTCTCAAGTATGTACGCTACAGGCAGACACAGAGAAGCAGTGGTAACGTTGAAAATATCCAACTCATGTTTGGGGCGCCCCGGCGCGACCCATTTGTTGACCCTTCGCCACCCTTGTTTGGGTTTCGATCCATATTTTGGGAACCGTTGGGCTACATCAACGAACCAACCGTTGTGTTAAGCTGCAGCGGCAAGTATTTCTTACTTTTAGTGTAGAGCCGTTGTGATAACACTGTCTGTTCTTCTCAGTTTAATACCTGGGTATAATGAATTGTACCTTTCGTTTTCGCTAACACACACTTTTTGTGCAGCTGAGTGAGTCAAATATATACAAACCATGTGTAATTTTCCGCAATTTATAATATTGTCTGTATCATATTTGTGAATTTTATTGTTAACTCGAAACAGCTAGCTAATAACCTAATCGTTTTTGGGAAGCACGTTTATTGCAAGCAGCGTACAAAAATGCTACCGCAGTCGCATTTCATAGCATTTACTGACATAAAATCCAAAATTTTTCAAACGCGTTGAGGGATTCTACAACCTTTACGTTAAGCTGCATACGTCAAATATTCGCTCAAGAATTGGACAAGATCCAGATCTTATATATGCGCAAGTTTTGTAGACATACTTCGGGAGTCGGTGTCTTAGGGCAAACTTGCTGCTCGGCTTCGATTGAACGCGTTTTGGTGTGTATCAGAGAAGCATGTAAATATAAAAAGCGCAAACTTAATGGCAGTCACGACGACTTCTTGCTCAACTGCACTATTGGCTGCTAAAGCATACTGCTCATTTCGCATTTAGCATCGAGATTTTCACGAGCGTTTTTGCAAGAAAGCATTACGAACACATGGTGACTTTCATACAAACTAAAAGCTGGGAACTTTACTAAAAAAACTTTTAAAAGTTGTCAATTAAATGAAAATAGACTTTTCATTTGCCGGCTTAAATTTGAACATAATTACTCAGCAAAAACGAGCCAGAAAAACGCACGTTTTATGTATAATGCTTGTAAAAACAAGGGGCATTAAATATTTCATTGTTGAGACTTGGATGTTGTTTGCCCCTCCCATCAAAATTTCTGGTTGCGCGCCTGGATGTGGGCCATATCAAATGTTCACGCGGGCCGTAAGTTCCCCAACCCCTGGTTTAAATAAAAACTCTCCCATCAACGTTCATCTGTGTTACCGCGTGACTTAAGCAAACGTGTTTGTGGATAGGGACTTTATATGAATATGTGAAAAATATGGCACATCTAAACAATGGCACATAAAATAAAATAACAGTTAGTTAATAGTAAGACTGGTAGCAGCGACGCGGACATAAAACTGGTTGCATTAGAAATGAATTGGAGCGCTGGTTTCACTTGTACCATGTGAAACCGTTATTTTCAGGAAACCACTGTCTTTGATTCGCTAGAAAGTTGAAAAAATCCCTACTGAAAACTGCAGCCAGGACAAAATATTGTTATGCGCTTTCATGTCGCATGGCAATGGCCGACGTATTCTTCTGAGTGACGAGTCAGTCGAGGTAAAATGGATTTTTGATACGTTTGTGCATTCGGCAAACAGGGATTTTATTGGAATTCCAAAAGTATTTGTATTTCAGGTAAGATGTTCGCAGGATTTGCATGTTGGGTTTTTGATATGACAGCGAGTTTTCACCAACTAGAGCAAAAGCAGTTTCTTTACACAGTGGTTGCTGCAAAGTTTTTTTATTCAATTTTCTAACTTGAAATAAGGCATTTCAAAGGGTAATACTTCAGATATGAGCAACATTTCAATTTTTCTGAACTTTTCCGAATATGTACAGAAAAGCAAAAAGTGCGTTTGCAGTTTTGCTATATGCGTATTAGGTAATTCTTCAAACTTGAAAACTCACTGAACATACGCATTGATAAGCACCTTTTTTGCAATTTTACTTTCCTTTCTCATGTTTCTCGGAAGAAAATATTTTTTAACGAGATTAGAAACATTTGTTTTGATATTCGAATAAAACGCTTATACTGTATAGCGTTTGTGAAAGTCACAATAGTTTTCCTTTTAGCCGCTAAGACAGCGCTTACGTTTAAACAAAGTTGATCTGTAAAAGTAAGGTTTGTAGATTTTTTGTAAAACCTTGCACGATTCACTAAACGTGTCTTTTTAGAAGTCTTTGAATGCTCACTTTTTAATTGGAATCATGCGCTTGCGAATAGCTTTTTATGACTGTTTATGAGCAATCACAACCCATAGTTACCTTTGGGGTATTTGTTTGTCAAATTTGCTTTTATTAGTGACTTCTAGAAGTTTACATTTAAGCCTTTGGCCAACGTTTTCGCATGTCTTCACACGTAACCAACACTGCCGGTTTAGGCGTGTCGTGGTCACGAAAAAAACGAAGCCGTATAAGCTGGTGATCCAGGAACGCAGAAACGTTTTGATACTGATGCAACTGTGATAATAGGAGTCTGTGAGGAGGCCGGTGTCGTTGGGGAAATACCGAAAGGAGCTGACAGCGTGGTGGCCTACGCTACAGTAGATGGCAATTTCAAACGTTTGTTCGTTTGTTTCGTGTGAATAATAGTTTTACAATTGCGATCGTGCAATCTTTGTTCAAAATAACTGTAGCGTCAATCCAAAAATCGATTATTAATTAATTCCCCTAAGAGATTAATTCAAAATTATTTTGTTGTTTTTAGATTATAACGTGCTAACCACAAACGCTAGAAGGCCAACCACGGGCTCTAAAGATGCGGAATTTCGCCTAGTTTTATTTTAAAGAAACAAAAATTGACTCTTAATTTTGAGCTTGTATTGGCGAGTGGTACTCTGCCCTTCTGAATACCACCATGAGTCGCATTAGACAATGACGAAGAGGCACAGCCAGACATTTTTATATAGGGAAGGGATGATTGGGCCTATTATCATGCTACTGGGGTAGGGCTGTGTTGCTGGAAAAACTTATGTTATCATCACTTCTAAACAATAAAGTAAAATTTTTTACTTCTGAAAAAAGTAAAATTTTCCTCAAACAAAAATTGTAAGAAGCATGTTTGTAGTTAAAGTTTCGAACACTCTAGAATCCTCCCAGATAAACCCATGTAGCAAATGTTTTTGTAAGCCGTGAGACAGAAATGCATTCGGAGAAAAAATAGTTTTTGACTAATGGGTTGTGTGATTTGAACGGCGCTGTGTTCATGCAACCGAAGTAGTCAAAATAAAAAGTTGGTTGCCAACAAACTATAAAAGCAAATAGATATAAAATACAGATGTTGTAGTTTATTGCGGTTGCCTTGGTTTTAAGAATTACATATATCATAACCCAGTTGTTCGCACGCATCTAAAGTCCATATCCCTTGTTCAGGAAATGCTGCTACCTTAAGAAACTTCGTGGGAAGGTATATAGATGGAGCTACCATACAGTTCTTATTTCTAAGATTTGTCCTTATTTTGCAGTGCTACGTCTTAGAAAATATCACTGTCCTTATTTCTAACAAAGGTCCTTATTTGTGACTTGCGTCTTTATTTTTTCTTATTTTCTGTAGCATTACAATTTTAAATACAAGCAATATCTCATAGACATACAGACCATTACTAGCTCATCGTACACATTTTGTAATCAAGGTTTTGTGACACCATATAAGTAGTACAATTTTGTAGGACAGAGACGCAACGCACAATAAGGCATTGTTAGCACATAAGCTGTCTACTCTGATTTGGATTCTTAGGAAAGCTGGTTTTAAAGCGAAGGTTTAGCATTTAATTGATTCGAGAAATACGCAAGCGAAAAAAACGTTTTTCGTGATGATTACAACAAGGAAGTCGAGAATAAGACATTGGTGAAACAAATGGTTCCTGGAGGTAAATAGGCAAACATATGATCTGACGTTGGTCGTGCAAACAGAAACATTCGTTATCTTTTTAGGTAATAAAATCAAATTTTGCTCAGCCGTCCTTACTTTTGGTTCTAGATCGATTGTAGCCCTGTATATAGGATATTGAAATAGTGTTTGCTTTTGTACTTTCCGATTCTCTTTCTCTTCAAAAAAGGGAATGCTTTCCATCATCCTTGAAATCAAGGGCAAGGCATCCTTTTCATGACCGATGGTGGAGTTCGACATTTTGTTGTCTATTTTCTGTGAGATGAAACTGAGCTTCATGTCAAGAGAAACATAAGTTTGACTTCTAAAGAGGATAATTGATCTTTGTGCATTATGTATGGTGCAAAGGAATGTAAGGATCATAAATTTGGCTTAATCTGAAAAAATGGTTCGTAGACAACGACCTGATGCAGAATAGTGCAAATGTGTTTGAAAGCTATTGTCAAAACAATGAAGATAGAGTGGTCCGTCTCCGATTTGCTGAACAAGGCAAAAACCCAAACGATCTGTTACGAAAACGACATCACATTTCCAACAGTTCACACGCGTTACAAGTCTTTGAGAAGATTCGATTTGTAGAACGCTATCAGAGGAGGTGATCGGAGAAATCACCTTTTGTTGTCGGTAATTCAACAAGAAAAAGATAAAGGGCACCATGTTTTAAAAGAAATTCACGGATAAAGTGTAAGAACCAAATCACATCAATTTTTAAAGAGCTCCTCTTGACAGTATGTTAGTTTTCTCTCAATCTTCCAGACCGTTTGGCACATTTGAGTTGGCTTCGATCTTTGCGGTTGCAGTCGAACAGGTTTAACGCACGCTTTATCACTTGGTAGACAATCGACTCAGTTGTGTTTGTCTGGGGACTTGCTTGGTCATAACCTGTTTGTTATTAGTTACAACACTTTGAAACCCACAAATATGTTGAATAAGTATTTTTTTCTAAACGTTTTTGTTTTTTCTATGCCAGGTTTTGTGGCGTTTCGCAGCAACCAAGATGGATCCTTGTATATCCAAAAACTTAGCGAAGTCCTGAGAAGTTACAAAAATGGTATGGGGGAAACATTTATATTTAACTGCCAAAAAATACTTAGTGCAAAATTAGCCAGTGCAATTGGCAGGTTGGGATTCGAAAACAATGGATAAATGAAAAATTTAAATATTTCGAAATTTAATGGTATTGGCCACCACGGCTAACGGGACAATTCTCCACCAGTGTTGGCACCCGATGAACTTGTTACGAAAAGCTTTGTCGTGAAGGTTTTCCCCGCACGCCAAAACCTCACTTGATATTGTATGTGTGTGCACGCCTTAACAAAAATATACAATTTCGTTTTTTGCAGTGCTGCAGATTTTACACACTGAAACCAAAATGTGCTTCAAAACACTGGTCGATTTACTTAAAAAATCGTTTGCTTAATAATTTCCGGGAAAAAACATGCACATTTATAGGAAAAAAACAGTAGCATGGCGGATGCCATAAAGACCACATGACGTATTGAACAAGGTGTATACAAAAACATTAGCATGTACTTAATATTCTCGTGTCTGTGTAATTAAACCTTATTTAGATGGATAGAATGGAAACAATCGTGAGTATGATGATTCAAGAAGGGTACGGCCGAATGAAAGAAGATGAACTAATAATATCTGAATCTTCAGATTTGGTGTCATTTACTGAAGGCAATAAGTTGGAATTACGTGTAGTTTGAAGATGTTGTGTCAGAAGGCAAGCACTATTGAATAGATTTCAAGTAGACTTGCGTTTTTGTTTTTGTATTATTATTTTTTATTCACATCCTTACATCATGCTGGGAAACCATATCACATGGATTTGCAACAGCACAAAAAACACCTAATCATAGCAGATCATTGGTTTAAAGACGTTGGTAAGTACGCGCAGGCAATACTGGAGAGGAACAAAAACTGAAACAACCACCTGCACTTACTCCATCCGCATATCAGCATACAGAAACGTTACATGTTGTTAGAAAAATGAAGACGCTTTTGGTAAATCTTTTTGTTGATAATAATGTTGTTATTCGTGAAACTTCATTTTGTTTGGGGTCTTAATTGATTTCAATATTTTGTTTTGTTTCTAGGAGAATACAACCGAGGTCAAATCAAGCCTGATTCACTTCAGCTCCTGACATTTGTTAACGCAGTTGTTGCGGATGAATCTCCGCACTACAATGAAAAACAACACAAGCAGATGCCGAGCTTCACTTCGACACTGCGAAAAAAATTGTATCTTCTTCAGTGAAGCTCAAGTGTAGCAAATACTGTAGCTGCGTAGTTTAGAAAAAGCAAGAAAGGCTGTAATCAATTAAAAATTGAATTACAATAAATTCTTGAACAACCTTTTGCTTTGTTATGTTTGAGTTTTATATAAGAAGGTGAAAGTTACGTTTACAACTTATGTACACTACGGATGTAGGATACTCTAAAATACAGATATAAGGTATACGCGTGGAATCCTGAATGTTGTGTAGAATATATTGTGCCGTCAGCGCAATTGACAGGAAGGTGTGTGCATTGCTTGCGATTGCGACTTTGGTCCTATGCATACGGCTGGGCATCGGCTGGATATGTTAAAACCTTCTCCTATTGGCGCCATTGCTGAATCTACTGTAAAACAATGGCGGACGTCAATAGGCCTCAAAGTCGCGATTTCCTCTGACGAGGGAAACTCACGTCAATCAAGAATGAAACACGATTATCGCAACATGACACCCTTGCGACCAAATTTCATTTTCGCACCCGCCTATCGGTGCAGCAGAATTTTCCATCAAACCGCCAAGCAACGTCCTTACCTAGCCGCAGGGGTGTGCAGATGTCTGATGATGCTCGGGGGAACTGCTTGCTTGTATGCTCCCTTACCAAATGCTAGTACTGAGGTATTTGAGAAATGGAAATACACAAAACTAGCGTTGACAAGAACAAGTTTCGACAAATTAAAATAAAATTCTTTCAAAGAGCACTTTTGGTTTTTAATAGAATAGTCTTTATTAATTTGTTTTTACCACGGGACTGAGGTTTATGATCATAAGCAAAATTCTTATTGGATGTATGTATGCAAATAAGTACCAGATAGGTCTACCAAAAATATAGCACTTGTGGGGGATGTTAGGAGATAGAACTGTCTATTTTTTATATGAATAATATCTGAAATTGTACAACTGTGCAGTTTGATGTGGGCTAGTAGGAATTGGCCAGCCTAAGAAGTGGTGAAGAGAGACAGGGTTTAAGGCTTTAAGATAACGATGGCAGTGCTTTATCTCTCTCTTGGGTCACCTGAGATATATTTGCATGCCTCCTTCACGCGAGTTTCCATCAGATCCATGCAGTATGTGTTGGTAGACTTACAATACGATGAAGCATCTAGCTACAGCATTTTAACACCTATTTTTTAAAATTTCATTCTTTGGATACCCCCTGCATTAGATGTCGTGGGCCGTTGCCTTTTTGCCCCCTCTACTCTCTTTTGCTTGCTCGCCAGCTTAGGATTTTTATACTTAGGGCTCTGGGCTATTTCAACCTAAAGGCCCTTTTCAAAAATCTTGTGTTTTTTGTCAACATATGACGTAACTCTTCCGTGGAGGCTAGCATAGCTTGAGTTGACATGTCTCAAAATTGAAAATTGACATTCTCCATTTCCAAAACGTCGCTTGTTTTACACAGAACTAACTGAAAAAAACACACAGTAAAGTAAACTTGATGCAGACATAACGAACATATTTGAACCAGACCTGTTGGTGTTTATTTAAAACATGATCAAAAATGATCACACGCAGAGGCGAAAGTAACTAAAAAAGACATTGCCGAATAGATATGAATGTATTTGCGATTGCATTGATGATGACAATCGGAGAAATGGTTTTCCTCATGACATTGACACTAATTTTGCTGCAATTTTTACTGCTTCGTGTTTTGTCGACACTTTGTTGAATCAACCCCACTGGTCGGTTTTCACTGCCGATTTGCCGATGCTTGGCTTTGATGTTTGATCGCGCCTACATGAAATTTATCCAATGAAGGCGCTATGAAATATTTTCCTGTTAAAATTCAACACTTCTGTTGTAGAATCCAATCCTTTCATTTTACCGGAACGTTCTAAGCACGACATATATCTGCGTACGAGCTAGAACTAATTCAAAGGCAACATAAAAAAGTAAACTTGATTCAACCACAACGAATAGCCTATATTTAAGTGAGACATGTTGGTCTTTCCTTTTACGAATATGGCAGCACATTTGTCACGACTATGGCAGAAAATAATAAAAAGGACATTGGTTCGAAGTGTGCCAACACAGAGCTATAAACTTTTTTATTGATTGATGAGTAACCAGACTAAAATTAATTTAAATAAGCAAGCGATTACTCCCATTTCAGACCAGGGTTAGCGTGTCAGTGTGGAAAAAAGTTGGCGAACATTACGGTTTTGATTTTCAATTCTGTTTGAATGCACCCTCAATTTTTTATCTTTGCAATGTGCGTAAGTATGCAAACACACACATATAACTTTTATTGAGTGACAAGCGTAATGTTGTGCAATATCAGTTTCAAGTATGCAAACGATAACTCCGAATATTTAGCCATGGTTTTGCATATCAGCTCACTCCACTTTGGTAAAGTTACAGGTACTTGCAACTTACTTTAAGTTAGGAATGATACTATGTTCCTTGTAACAAAGTTACTGGGTATTTTGCTGGATATTTGCCTGAAAAGAATGTAGCTTATGGCGAGAGAAGAGAAAACGAGGAAGCCGCGGGTGCGAGAGCTGAAAGCTGGTGGCGACCTTTGGCGCAAGTAGGTTATTCTGTAGTAGATTAACTTTTACCACAGCAACCATCTTCGCCAAACTGCCCGATTTGGGTATGCCGCTGCTTTTTGATGGAGAACCACTTGAAGAATCTGGCACTTTTTGGTGCCAATCGTAAGCTCACTAAGTTACGAACAAGCAAGTCAGCTCGCCTATTTTTTAAAGTACAGACCTTGACGGAAGAACTTAGAAAACGTCTCAAGATAGCAGCTATTGATTTTCTGATGAAGAATTAAATACCATTTTATTCCTGTTCAATGCAAATGTCGCGTAGCATTCGTTCGGCAGTCGTTAAGCAAGATTTGTAATAAGACTTCATTTGTGATGGAATTCATTCGAGACGTAAAACATATGAAATATTGAGCATAAGTCGAGATTGAAAAATATCACGATTTTGGTGGTCTTAGCACCTCTGGATATTTCAACCTAAACTTGCAACTGTTTTCTTGATATAATGTCAAATTTAACTGATTGGATTGCCATAAACACGACTCTTCGCTATGGACTTCACACACCACTAATTATTTTAAGTGCGGTGAAGTTTATTTTTGCCATGGCTATACCCAAGCAGCTATGGATTTACTGTTTTTTTAAGTTGCTATCGTATATCTTATTTATGATTACGAGCTGATTATATATCTGTAAATGCATCGACTTGAATTGGACTTGGAAAGATTTATAAAATCCGAAATCATATGCTGCAGGTAAAATATAATTAGCTCCACTGGTTGCAAAAACAAAATTGTTGTTTTCACTTTTTTCCAAAGAATATTGTGAGTTTAATTGCGAGCACCAAATTTCCACGTGGACTGGCCCCGGTATAAGTCGGATGTGCTTTTTTGATTTCAGAGTAAAAATTATTTGTCATTAGCTCTGTTCATCAGAGCAAATTATTTCAATTCAAAATGTATGATTTCTTTTCTCAAAAACTTCATACACAGTTTTACAGAAATTATGCCCAATTGGTTAGTCGGTCTTTCAACAAACGTATGGATTATGTCGAATAATTGGAGAGAAAAGGTGCGCATTTTACACGCCAAGTACACAAACAAGTAGAACAAAACTATATGAAATAAAATCCATTATTTCATTTACTACCGCACAGTGTTCAATTGTTTTTCAATTGCTTCCAGCGAAAAATCAATCTCACAGAAGCGATTTTCAAACAAACTTTGTTCCCTTTTCATAGCAGTATTTCTAAAATATGTTTGCAATTTGGAGGATTAATAAGTCGTGTTTGATTTGATTATTACACCTGATCATGTCAAGCTCGTAAGCGCTAGCAAATATGAAACGTATTGCAATAACTGTTGTATCAATTAAGCATCAACCAAAACACTTTCCATACATTTTCGCAGTGCAGCATAGCTTCGCAAATCAAATGCACCAATGCAAAATGTAACTGTTTTTTTTTGTTTTAACTTCACTCAACAGATATTAGCAATTATTAATTTTAGGTTTATGTTTAAGTTTTTCTAAGTTTAAAATTAACGTTTTTTATTTCTATGCAGACCAGGGACACCTGCGGGCCTACTGTAACTATAGTAAATGCTACTAATGATTGAAAATTTTGTATTATGGTAGCTTATAAATCAACAGTTGAAATACACCATTGCATCAGTCTGTTCATCAGATCTAATTTATCCGGAAAGTTTTCAAAGATGCTTCCTGAAAACTTGTTGCACCTTGAAATCTGCATTTAACTCAGGTATTGAAAACATACGTCATACAATTTCCAAGCTCCAAGTAATATTCAGAATTATTCGGCAAGTAGATATGTAAAAAAATTATGTGGAATCCCCAGGATAACATGGATGTATCTAAGTCTTTATAAAAACAATCTAAGCAAATCGGCAAAATTGTAATGATGTATAAAATACAACCAAGTCATTGATTATGGTAATCAAAAAAACTAATTTTCTGGTAACCTCCATTTCGACATTGAGTAAAAGCACTTCGATGAGTTAAGTGTAAAGCATCTGCCAAGCTTGTGATCATGTGTCAAAAATACAGCACCACAGCACTTCGTCAAGGAAAATTGATTCAACAATTTTTTAAAAACTTTATAATGGACAATGAATTAATGCTTCGTATGACTCAGCCAACAAGCACTACAAATCTTTGTGCTATCAAATTTACAATCAGGGAAATTGCCTTGAAGCGCCAACGGTAATTAGGAAATGAATGTGGCACATGGGCAAGAAACAGGAAAATTAGCGTGGCATGCAAATAATGGTTGGCAAGGAATTCATTATTGACGTTGATATACGACTTTTGCCAAACAACAGATAGCATGCCGCAAACACCATGGATTACGATTTCATGCTCCTCGGTAAGTAAAAATATTGCAATATATGCCAAATTTAACTTGGGCATTTATGAAAAATTGAAACATATAACCTCAAATTCCAGCTTTAGTTAAGCCAACTACGAATAATGCATCAACGTGTAGTTGATGCCACTAAAGTAGAAACAAAAAGATCTTCCAGTAAGCATCATTAGTGCCTATCAGCACCTCTAGATTGGGTATAGAAGATATAAAAGAAGATGTTACAAAGACTAACCGCGGTAGAATTGGTCGGCAATAGAATGCCATCAAATTAAGCTGGAGTTTCTAATCTTAAGTCATGACGAAGTCAGTTTCCAAAAAGAACTGACAAATTTTGAAAATGCCCAAGTGTATACTGCAAGTTAAAAAATGGTGGATCGCGAAGCGAAAAGGTGTTTTATTTCACCTGTTTCAGTAAAAATGTTTTCGCACCAAAGTTTCATGAGGGCCAACCATGCTTTTCATTGAATTCACCTGACTCTTGTGCTTTCGCAGTAAAAACTAATTTCTAATGTGTTTATCAAAGATAATATTCGAGAAGCAGAATTTATCATCTTTTTACGTAAAACTTTAAACACTATCAAAAAAGTATTCCCAGTTGCTCAATTAGGTTTTAAAAACTTTTGGATTATGCTGAAAAAGTGACGAGATTTAATGTTTTTGACATTACGCATTAGGTCACTAACTACACAAGCAAGTACAACAAAATCTTTTTGATATAAATTATACTATTTCATTTAATTGCTCACAGAATTCTTTAGAACGATTTTTATGTGAATAGCGGTTGTTTCCAGCAAAGAATCTATCTCGATACTCAGTGAAGGTATTTTTAGTCCAAAATATGTACTCAAAAATAACCTTGTTAGTTCAACAGCTGCTATCATTCCAAAATCAACCAGAAAGTATTATCATCACAAACCACGTGGACATGAGCAATTTTTCAGAAGAAAATTCAAGTTTTCAAACTTCTTGCGAAAAAATATGATTTCTAAAAAATTATTTTGTTCTAACTCTTATTGAAAACGCAAGAAATTGCTTTTTTACAACAAACTTTTACCTCGGTTTCAAGTGGTACTGGCGTTGTTATGCTTTATTCTCACAATTCCATTTGCACCAAAAATGTTACGCAGGGGCCAGTTTTGTTCTTTGAAGATTGTTGTTTCATTTCGTGCAGTGATAGTCAGGTTTCGGTACAGCAATCAAAATCTCCATAAAATTTTACCAAAAATACCTGGACATTTGTCATTTTTTGTCACTTTTTCAATAGCTTTTAGTGCTTTTGTCCCTGCACACTTATTCCCATGCGTTGCACTTTCATTGGCTTTACGGCCGTTTAACGATGTTTTTTTCCGGCTGTGATTTACATTCAAACTCTGTTTTGTGTCACTTTTTTCGAGCTTTGTTACCAATTGTGCGTCACAATCAGGGCCGGATTAAGGGGGGGCAACGGGGGCAATTGCTCCGGGTCCCCTGCTAGAAGCGGGACTCCGTGATGACAATTATTTGTTTTAAATAAAATATTTGTTTGAAAAATTGTCGCGATTCAGAAGTGATACAAGAATATAAATCCATATTCCGATGTTACAGTAAATATTATTGATTTGTTTACAAGTTTGACTTTCTTCCAGTTTTAGTAATCACTACTGAATATTAACATTTTCGGTTTTGTTCAATGCAAATATATATGAATTTTGCTTGTAAATTTTCCCTAATAATCGTTCATTTGGCATAGGAATGATTATCTACTCGTGCGTCATGCCTACTGCGCAAATGTCGCGAAAACGATACTATTTGCGTGCTAAAGGTAGTCCTGCTGTGTTTGCTGTTTAGCAGGGTTGCCAACTTGCTTTCGCCAAAAAAACAGACCTTCTC
>JGI24021J15306_10007759_pt1 | contig 13109 bp, 7 predicted proteins | sample Ectturendosymbi1_FD_15306 | JGI IMG/M metagenome (IMG submission 15306) | reverse complement strand
GGCTGCATACCAAGGGAAGTTGAGAGATTGCGAACAGATCGGAATTACCCCGTAAATTTCCGAACGAGTTTCTTCTTTGTGGAAAATTTTGTGATCTGCGAACTTCGTGAACTCTTATTCTATTGTTTTTTTTCTCTACGTTTGTTAAGAGTTGTTTTTCTGCCTCAGATATTTGCGGCCCTTCCTGCAACTGTATTACGATCAGGGTCACAACCCATAAGCACGTGACCTTGATCAAAATACAGCTCAGTTATAGGTAAAGAAATGCAAAACACACTCCACGTTTTCAAACATGAAATGCACTACAAGTCATGAATAGACGTGTTTTGAATCTAGATGGAAGGAAATCATTATTTCAATAAAAAAACAGCTAGAGTTCTCATAACTATGCACAATGACAGCCTAAAGTCAGCGTGCGACACCAAAGTCGGTAACAAGCCAAAACTTGTCATACTTGTTTTACGAATAGGGTACCAAACAAAAACACCAAGAAAAACTAAAATAATAGATTTGCTAAGAAACAAAGCAGCGTTTAAGCATTGGTAAATTACACATTCGCCCAACCATAATTTTCTGTAGACAATACTTCTTTCAGGTTGTCTTTGTTCGATTATAGTTTTTCGGAAAAATCACAACAGGAAAAGTCTGTATTAATTTTACAGGTGATAAGGGCTTTCACATTCTGCTTCTATTACCAGACCACATGTTATTCATGATGGTTGACTGAATGCCTAACCGGGACTTTTGGGTTGACTGACCGGGACAAAGTCTTTAAACCGGGACTGTCCCGGCTAAAACGCGACGTATGGTATACCTACGTATGAACCCGGCATGTTTCATTAAATTTTCTTCCCTGTTGGCTGTCAGCCTGCGAAGCCTCACCAATTAGCTCCAATAGTTTACTCATTCTAGTCTAGGGGATCAAACAAAAAACACAAAAAGTGTGTTATGTTATTTCGGGGCCAGTGATGGTGGGATACTTTTCTAATCTACAGATGAACATTTATGTATGTTTATAGTTCGTGTGATATCCCATCTTTAACGAAATAAAGTATGTATACTGCATATGCACGAGGACGTCCGAGAAAAATGTACCTTGACCAACTCAACGATGGGCTGAATTTAAATACTGCAGGAACCTTGCAGCTTCCCCATGTCAGAAAAAGTTGGAAGACTGCCTGCACATTTGGCCCTCATGCCTGGTTCAGGCAATGGACCTTCATGATGATGATGATACTGCATTAGGATGATCGTGTTGGAAGAATCAGTTTAGAACGTATATAAAAACGTGAAATGAAGATTCTGAACAGCACCTTCCACGAGTGGTGGCATGAAGAGCAATTTTTGGGAGGATTTTATTGTAATTAGCTAACATTTTTCAACACAATAAATATTACCATTGTTAACATGTAGCTATGCGGAATATTGATTGCTAGTTGAGGGCGTACGGCTTGGAACCCCGGTAATTGGTAGGCCTAATTAGACATGCAGAAACGTTGATTAGCTTACAATAGCACATTTTAGTCTTAACATTAAGACTTGCTGTTTATACGTTATTTGGGAAAGCAAGATCAAATTTGGACAAAAATTTTTGGATCCCCAAAAATATGGACTCCTGTACACTTATGAAAAGCGCCATATATAGCGGAAGAGAGCTTGGTCAAACCAGCAGCCGTGAAAAGAGCTAGGATAATTTGCGGTGATGCCGTGTAGTTATAATAAGTTAGCTATGGTCTTCTTCAACCAACACCATCAAATGGGCATCCAAGAACTCTCAGTCAATGTTCTGCAACAAAGTATTGCTGCTGCGAAGCGAAGATCTTATTTTACAGTTGGGTGAGACTACAGATTTAGGAAACGATGCATGGTTCATGATGTTCGTGCAATGCTATGGGACTGAGGACTACGTGGAATACTTTCGCCGTCCGCTTGTCAAACATACCACAGAAGACAAATGTTTGGAATATCAGCTTTCGCGGACTCACTGCGTGTCTGTTTGTGCCGATGGTGCTTCGGTCATTACAAGAACCAAAAAGATTAACCAAAAAAAATGTATGAAAAAGAAAAACAGAAATGTTTAGGTAGTTATTGTCTTCTTCACCGGGAATAAATTTGGCAGCGAAAGAAATTTTAAAGGTCTGACATTAATTTTCAAATTTGTTTCATCTGCTGCCAATTACATCAAATGCTGTACACTACGCATTCCTTAATTTGCAGTGCTTTGTGTGACGAGATAGGGGCCGAACACAGAGGGCGTTCGTTTATTTGAACATCCGTTGGCTCATAAGGAAAAATACTGGAGAGAGTGGTCCACGCATTGGCACCAATGCGTTATCAAAAGACCACAATCACAACTTTGGTGAACGATACAGCGACAGCAAGTGGATTACCAAATAGCTATTCTTAGATGATTTTTTATACGTTTGAACCACCATAACATCTCCATCTAGGAAACAGGTAAAACATTTTTAGATGTGTATGAGACACCGCCGTGTTTAAAGGTGAATTACACCCCTTTTCAAAATTACATCAAAAAATTTAAATGGGTTTGAAGCCGTTTTGAGGTGCCAAAACTGCAGGTTTATTGTGAAGTGAATTGCATTGCTGCACAGCTGCCAAATCTCTTATCCAGTTTTGGTTGAATGTCTATTCAATGGAACCAAATCTCTCTTGACCTGTGTCGGCACGCAACGAAAGCTCTTTTGCTTTTTCCAACTGCATACCTTTGTGAAGCTGGTTTTTCGACACTAGCACTCTTTGAAACTAAGTGCCAAAACCAACCTCAACCAGAAGACTACATCAGGTGTGCATTGATGACCACATGCCGTTATTTCGACAAACTTGTGGAACGAATTCAGAGACGTAATTTTCATAAAAATTTGTGAATGTGGGCGATAAACCAAATTTTTTAAAACTAGTGTTTGTATTATTCTCGTAGTCTTGATCTATCTTGAGTCCGCGAGGATTTATACTGGTCCGAAAATAGCCCGTGTCTTAAAAAGGTTGGGAAACACTGATTTAAAATCTATCTTAATCCACCCCTTTTCATCCATTGTGAATTTCTTCGGAGGATTACTTTGACAATAAAATTAAAGTAAATGCCAAACAAATCACTCGTGCTATGCTGTTCACTCGTGCGGTTTTGGAATTAGCTACAGAGCTGCTCTTTGGTTTTCTCCATGGGTGCTGGATCTGTGATGGCCAGCAGCATCCCTGCCTGAGTACCTTAAACAAAAATTTAACATTTCAAACTTTTATTCAAGTGTCAAGTTCAGCCACAATTAAATTTAAGGAAAAATTTCAAATGCCGACGTTTGCGTTGATTTACAGATAGTTTTGTCTGCACAGTGAATTGTGGCAGACGCAATAATGAGCATTGACACAAAAACAAGCGATGTAAGGCTTTGACTACCGTACGTTATTTAAGTTGGATGGCATAGCCAGCATAAATTTTTTTGTATTGATGACTAATGCTTCATATTGCGCTTTGAAATATAAAAATTTGAAGCTTAATTGCGAATCGCTAGATGTAGGTACGTCAGTGTTGTGATCGCTAAAAGTTCAGGGTATCTTGAGAAAACGTAACATGTTTGGTTGCATCAAAATGTTTAAGAAAAAGTACAGTTGCCCGCTCTGAGTTTCTGGGATAATGGCTAAATCTTCATTTGCAATGAAAAGCAACACGCCAGCTAATTTCAACTTAAAAACTTTTACTTTTAAGTTCAATAAGCTGTTTGTAATAACACCCTTGTAATTCCACAAAACGTTGATTTGACTCAAGCGATTTATTCCGTTTAAAGCAACTCACGTACAAAACGCCTTGACAATGTTACATATGCACAAAATTAGGATAACCTATACATGTACAAAACTCAGTCGGAAACAAAAGTTTCTAGGCAGTTTCTAAATGAAAAATTCTTACTTGAAAATTATATTTGAACCTCTTAATTACACCACCTAACAGTTTCACGAACAAAGTCTTTGTCATCATCGGTAAACTTTGAAAATCCGATGTTGCTAATTTCGTTAATTTCATTTTGGACCCATCGTGAAGTTTGGAAAAAAACTTTTACCACTCCTGTACGACCAAAAGGTCTTCATACAGTTGGTCAAAAACTTGGATGTGATCATCCCTATTATCAAGCGGGCAGCAGAGGCGTATGTTAGTAAGAGCTAAAGCATGCAAGACAATGTTTGGAATATAAAAGAGCACTCTTAAGTCATTACAAAAACCGGAAACGAGTCCTCGTTTTGGTTGTTTGGACCCATGGAGTGCATACTATCTGATCAGAGTGCAGTTACGATCTTTCCAAGAAAGTACATTGTCAATGTAAGAACAACGCTGGTTTTGAAGCCGCTTGCGCTGTTGCAACCGTCTGTAACAACAAAAGCCAAAACTTTGCACCACAGCATGGCAATTTCTCATTCACCACAACAAGTCATGGGTGAGTTAGACTTAATATTTGAGATAAACTGTAAATACAAAATAACGCCACCAATACGCAAAAACACCTTGGTTGCATAGGCTTACTCGGTGGATTGCAGTCGTCAACTCTTTGTGTGGATTGCATAAATAGAAAGCATTGTCGCAGCATTATTACAAAAAAGTATGGTTTGCCAATTCTAAAACACGTCAAAAAAATGAAGCACATTTTCTCTTCACTTAAAAATTGTTGACCAAATGGAACACAGCTACACGGCGTGCAGGAAATTAGTCTTTGCGGATGAACCAAATGAACGGATTAGACACGATTTGGGTACGGTTTTCGGATGCAAGACAAGCTAAAAAGAGGATAAAAACAACTGCTTTACGGCTTTGAAAAAGCAGCTGATTTTTTTTATTTTAAATTTTTTCCATAATTTAGTTTGCTCCAGGAAAAAACTGAAACTACCTCTGGTTTATCCAGAATCATGTTAATGCCTTTAGTTTGAGGTTGTTTGGATGCGAAACAAGGTTGACTACCTATGGGTCACAACAGAGAAAAGCGTTTGATAGAGAATGTCCTGACAAATCTGGGAGCACTGTTTGCAATGTTTTAACTCATGCGTATAACTATTCGTGCAAAACTACCGATGTTCGCTGATTTTGGTCAAGGGACCATTGCTTTGCCATTTTTCAAAAATTTTGATGCTTGCAGTACAAGATGATTCTCTGGACTCACTTGCTGAATGCAATTCAATATACAGGGGGCTACCTCTCTTGGCGATTGCAGGTGACTCCCGAACCTGGTGCCAGTCAAGATCAACGCAATTGTTGCAACTACTACCGCGTTTGATCTGTCCCCATATATCGCGACTTTTTTTCTGCGACCGTCGGGACTTCCCAGTACCCAGCGCATTTTCTTCTCACAATATCCGGTATCGAAAGTGTTAAAACGCAAAATGACCACAACCTGTTACTTAAATTTTGTTTTTAATGTTGCACGTCAACTACCTGAGACGTGCAATCACCATACAATGGACCCTTGCAACAAAAGAGCTTATCTTGCACGATTGAGGTCTATCAGAAAAATACGTAAATTCTTGCTCGCATCGTTTAACGGCGCAATGCGCTACAGATATTTTGAGCAGCGCCAAATGCTTACATTTTATCCCATTGTGGAATCAAGCTCAGCTGAGACTTGAAACTGAAAGACTACCCTGATAGACACCTTACCTGTAGAGCAAGTGCATACAGTAGCTCCACCGACATCAGCGCACTTTCCATCTGGAAGCGAAACATGAGAACAGCCTCGTTGAATTACTGTCGCGCTGATTGACATAACTGCAAAACAACAATAAGCAATGGTTTCCCTGCGCAGTTTTCATTGATTTTCTTCAACCCTTTCTAACGAAGTTCTGTACTGTATGCTTGATGTCGTGGTATTCAAGGCTGGTTTGGAAAACCTTTGCAATAAAAACTATGCTTTCTGAGCAAAAACTCTTGCAGCGTGCCAATTAAAGAAAGACAGGTTTCTGTTTGAGGTTGCTGATTCGATATATCATTATGAGCGGGTATAAGGGCATATGTGTGCGCCATAAACTCAAGGTGCTGAACCTTTTTGCGATTTTGGCCTTCTCTTGATGCTGCTATGAAAAAATAAAAATTAAAAATTTTCGCCGGCCGTAGTTTGGAGACCCTGTTAGGGGGAAACAGAAGACGAAGTCTCTTTTTGAAACCTTTCATTTCCTTCTAAGTCTACAACCCTGCTTCGAAACTCAGAACCAGCTTTTCTGCTGGAACTAACAGAGCTCTGTGAAAAATGCAAGGTATTTCGAGAGCTCACAAGGTTGGTGTCCCCATGATCATCCCAACAGGATAAGTTGGCGTGAAAATCGAAATCTTTTAGCAACGTCCATTTCTCATTCAAATACAATGTGATATTAGTGCCTCTTGCAGTATATTTGAATAAGATTGCAGGACTGTGGATACCTGGGGGTAGAAAAAAGTGAGTCAGTGATGTAGGAGCTGGGGGTGCAGGCGAACCCCTGAAAGTTTGATTTGTTCAATGTTTGGGTAAAATAAAAAAAAATCGGGCAGAGAAGTTTAACATCTTTCAACAATTATACTTGTTTGACTCCAACAAGAAGTTAATTTGGCATAAACTCCTCTATTAGAGTTGATGAGTGTGGTGTATTTTCCGCGTAATGATCGCGGTGGCGGGTAATGATTGGTCGTCGCATTTTTGCGTGGCTTGCTGGAATGCAGCTGAGCGCAACCGTACTTTTCTCCGCGTGTTCACCGCAGAACGTGTTTGTCGGTCTGGTGTGCACTGCTCGTTCAATCTACTAAGTCGAGTGGTCAGCGTAATGCGGTTTTTTTTCTTTTCTTTCACCATGCTGCGTTACTAAGCTTGCTTAAAAGTTATAGTAAATTAAAGCTTGAGTTTTGAAACGAAAATATGTGGTTGCTACAGGCCAGAGCAATGAGTAACCAAATTTGTAGGGGAAGTTTGCCGCATAAACATTTTTCGGGCAAACTATCCTTCGCACCCCCAAAAAATTGCCTGCTCCTACACCTATGAAGCGATTTATGATCAACACAAATTAGTTATCCCTGATCATCGCAAAAGGTTCCTTGAATCATATTTATCTCAACGAGCGGCAGGCCGGACCCTGAATATGCTCTTCGTCGCAGCTAACAAAACACGCCAAGGTTATGGATTCATATTCGGTTCTGGTTCACCGAGATTCGCAAGCCACTTAATTTCTTGATTTTTAACGTGTTTAGACGCTTGGCTTCGATCAAGGCGAAAAACTCTCATGCGGCACTTACTTGACACAGTCGCTTTGGATTTCACACATTCCGTTTCTGTGGCGTTGCAAGTTATCAGATGACTATCCGATACTTTTGGTCCCATACATGTAAGGTCGGGGGATCCCATACTGGAGTAGGTACAGTTGTAGCATTTGATTGCATCGCCTATTTGAAGTAGAAGAAGACTTCAGCTTAAATAATTTTCCACAAAATAGCGAGTAAACAGCTCTCAGTATGTCTCGTCAATTGTTAATTTCACTGAGACCAGCTTAGCAGCCAACTTTTCATTGGAAACAATTGAGTCATTACAACCAATGTTTATAGACATCCAAAGCCATTGCGCTTGTTTTTTACTCACCTCGGCTGTACAAAATACCAAACAGGAAGATGACCATGCACGAATTTTTTGCATTCATGATTTGCAATTTGCAGAAATATGCAACCTTCCTAAAATTTTCTCTGCTCAAAAACAACAAAAAGGAATTTTACAGCCGCATAAGCGTAAAATTGCGCAGTTGTATTAACTTCATTGTCCAGTGGATGTGTATCACGGGAATAGGCCCGCAGGCCGGGGGAAGGAGCAACCGGGAACCTGCCCCCCGGAATTAAAATATTTATTGTTAAGTACAACAAGCTGCAATCACTTTTCTTCCCTCATCGAAATATCAGCTGGTTGCGACCGCACGGGATATTAAAATCATGTTGTTTTTGAAAATTACAAAACACAGGCTTCCGTTCCAAACAAAAGTTAGGAACTTTAGTGATGACAGGCTATGAAATACTTAATCGCGTTTCATTCCTACCTACCCTGAGTTCTTTGTATCAAAGCATTAGCTTTAAAACAGCGATCTGCTGATATTCTTTGTTTACTATTTTCTGTTTCGCTTAGGTCGANAAGTATTTCCATCCGTTCCCCTAGTCGCAGAAATCGGTCAATTTTATTTGGCTCTAAGAAACTTCTNACGCTGCCATAATCCACCAACCAAAGCATTAAGTTACGAAAAGCATTCACAATTGCAGAAAATTAGCGTTTCATCCGATGCGCGCCCGACAACGGTAAGAACCCGTCTGATCGCGACTGGCGGGGATGCGGAGCAACTCATTGGCGATAAAAATGCAATCCACGCTAATTGCACGCTTACGGGAAACACGAAACCAAATTGATTACACATGTCACAACACACTTTAGCTTCACATGCGAATGAAAGCTTATTCGTGAAAGGGTGCGTTGCCGCCAATTCGCAGAGTCGTGTCTCTCCGCCATCGCTTTTTCTCTTTTTTTGACTTAATGCAGATCTTGTCACGTCGCGTCGCTCACGTGTTCCGTGACGGAAGTGAAACTGATATTAGAAAACCAAACCTTCTTGCCACGTGGTCACCGTTTCCACCAATAATGTTCAAGCAGTTGTTCCCGAGTCGCCTTGGCAATTTTGCGTTCCATAAAATTGCAGTTGTCTGCTGCTCGTTATGAACGACGCCGTGCGGCGACCTGCCTCGGTTTGTCGTTCTGGCACCAATCGACCACCACGAAGATGGCTTGATGCGCACACAAAACGAAACCGAAGTATGGGTCAGAACCCGCGCGTGAAACCGTTTGTCAAAATAAATCATGGTGATGCATTTTCACTGATAGTAACAGCAATCCCCACATAACACAGCTGCAACCGCAGACGTGGTCACACGCGGGAGGTGTTGCAGCCCGTGAATGCGTTCGACATCTAAACAACTTTTTTTAGTAAGCTGGCATTCCAAATATGTTTGTTTCTGTTGTTCCGCATCAGCGCTTTGGACCAGTGTTAAAAGTAATATCAGAAATATCGGAACTGCCAGTGCTGCAAGAGTTTGAACATTTTTACGGGTGGTCCACAAACATACCCAAATATGTTGAATGCGGCAGAACAACGGCGAACCAAAAGCTGGTAACGCAAAGCGTAAAGAGTATTTTATTGCGATCGGAAATCCCGAGCGGCATGTCCGCAAAGCTTCGTACCGTGGCAGCAAGCAACAATAGAGATCATGCTCGCAATCTCTCTTACTATTGCTTGCTCACTCTACATATATAATGGTGTTATTCTTCACGCACATCCCGTTCGTGGTGAATCACACAATCAACGCAACGCCACCGGAGAGGTTGCAACAATTTCATTTCAGAAACAGCGGAGAAGCCAAGGTGAAAAGCAAGTAGCTTCTTACAGTTCTACATAATTGATTTTAGCAGAAAATGCTTTTGCAAAGACTGGCAGACAGGGGCGTAACAAGGTTAGATGGCACCCGGGGCAAGAAGCAAGTTTGGCGTCACCATTTTCGAACCTAAAGTCTTTCAGACGCAAATGTGCTGTATTGAAAAAGTACTTGTGACACTGTTGGGATTTTTCGGCGCCCCCATAGTGATTCGGCGCCCGGTGAATAGCGCTCCCTTGCCCCCCCTCGTTACGCCCCTGCTGGTAGAGCCGGTGTTTCGGGAATTATAAACTTCGCCCAGACCTGAAATACAGAAATCAAATTACATTTAAATGCTGGCAATTTCAGAAAGCAAGGATACGTCAATTCGTCCTTCTTTAGGACCAAAACATCCCAGAAAGCTTCAAATAGACAAGTGGCGTTATACTGGTACGTGAGCACCACTCTGTATTTGACTTGAAAGAATAACAACGAACAAAGCGATTGCAGAGCAACGAAAAACAATGCTAAATGCAGCTTTCCCGTTATAGCAGTGTCCGAAGGTGGTCAAGGTGAAGCTAAATGCTTCTACAAACGCTTCAGACCGAAACACGGAAGGAGAACTTTTTGTTGCAGAAAAAAACTTTCTGCTTACAATCAGTAAGTCTGTTGTACACCACAGTTCTCTCTTCAGACACCTTTGACTCGTCAGTAGTGAGCGTTTAATCGTTCAGACAGTTTGCTGTTTATCTTCCGCAGTTCTGTACTTTTGCTAGCGTTTAGTTACTGCTGCCAGCAAAGTATTTGCTGGCTCGTTGCCGCGCAGATAGATCAAACCCAACGACAAACCAATGCATTTGAATGGAAGAGGTCGCTTAATGCAACTGTTCTCTGGATGCATCTCTCTTATCTTTGCTAGAAAAGAAGCTCTTGCAGATGATCTCTATATCAAACAAACTCTTGTAAATGATCTCTCCTCAGGTCTGAATGATCACCGCGCGTAGAGAGAATAGGCGAAACGGACTGGTTTATACGACATGCTGGATCAGTGCCAGGCAGCCGAATGCTAAATTAAACCTCGTTCCTGACAGTTGGCTGGAGCTAATTGAATTTTATTGAACGCTATTGTGCAGTCGCTTCAGCGAACGAAGTTTCACTTGCTTCCGTCATTCGATCGTTATTAATGCAATCTATGAAGCCGTCTACGCAGATTTTTCCACGAGGTCTGCCACTGTTTGTTTTGAAAACATTTTTGTCGTACAAAGGTCTGTGATAGCTCATTGCTTTGCTGTGTGTCGTGCGTGTTTGCTCACCACTTTTTGGGACGAACAGTTTTCGGGTCGGCGTTTCCTAGTTTTGTTTCTAACATTGTCGGCTTCACAGAATATAATTAACGATGAGCGACAGACCGGTATAACTGGAAAGGATGAAGTAAAACTAAATCCAAAAACTTCAAATCAGTTTAATTCTAACGTAACTAGGAAGTGATGAGAGCTGAGGGACTCTTGGTCAAGAGACGTTTTCAAAGATGTTTTTGCATTGCAGAATCAGACTAGCTAGTAGTAAAACTTTTGCGGGTCGTGCTTTTAAAACACTATAAAAAACTGTTTTTCTTCGAGTGTTATAAGCTGTAGCAATCGCATATAAATATTCTAATAAATATATTCCTACTGCAGCATGCAAACGTTAAGGTCAAGTGTTTAGTCTGTAAGTACTTCACCATTAAAGTTTAAAGCATAGCCTCGAACACAAAACACTGCTGAAGAGTTGAGCTAAATCCTTTGTTAAAAATCAGCACTTGCAAACTAAAAATCTGGTTTGAATTCAAGTTGTTGACAAAAAATCTGTGATAAACTAAATTTATCTGGGCCACAAGCTACACCATCAACATCTAACACGGATAGTTATGACGTGATTATCGAAAGGAACCATTTCTTTACCAGTTCGGTCAGCTGCTAACCTTAACAGCCTTTGCAGACAACGTTATCTTCAAACCTGACCTTTGGTTTGTCTGCAAGATCGACTACTTGCTTTCAACCTGATCACGCCAACTGAATTTTCACCACCATCCTCAAAATATATATACGTGAGTAACGAAATTGCAAATCTCAGTCGCGAATTTTCTGGCGGTCATTGGGGACACGAAAAGGTCATTGGATTATGTCAGCATCACGTGTCGCTTCGTCCTCTTGTGATCTCACAACCATCAACATACGTTGTTCGTTCGACGTCCAGACATGGATGTCGGAAGGATTTTTCCAAGGGGGGAAACAGTAGTGAAACTCCGAAACTTAGAGAAAAGCATTTTTCTGCTAAAATGTTAATAGAAAAAATTCCAAGCTTTAAAACGCCAAGGGGAACAAATCCCCCTTTGCTCCCCCCTCCTTAAGACGCCTGTGCGTCCAGAACATGTACAGTACGACAAAATAAATGAAGTGCGCAATGAGAAATGGGTGTTGTGTAAATCCCTAACATGCGGGGATACTACAGGGTAAAACTTTTCATTTGCAAAACAAAATAAGAAATCTGTCAGCGAGAAATGACAATTTGTATCAGAAAGCCGTACATTATGGTAAGATCATCGGACAACAATTCTGCGAAAAAAAGTTGTTCAAGACTCCTCTAACGCTTATGGTTCTTACAAGTTAAATGCACTTAACTTGTGGTGTCGCTCTTATTAATGTTGGTGTATTACTGTAGATCTCAACAATTATGAGTGCATTAACTTCGTAGTTTTGTTTAGGTAACATTCTTAGCTAAGTGTCTGTGCTTAATGAACAGCGTAAAATATAATTTGCGCATTGCATGTTAGGCATTAAAAACCTTGATATTTGGTAAAAAAGCATGGGACTGTTAGAACAAAAACGCAACCATCAAATTGTAAATAATTTTGTACAAAGCCGTCATAGATCCCGTTGCGTCAGGCTGTGCTGTTGCTTTTGCAAGATGCACAGCTTCATGTCAGCTTTCGCCTCATCTGAGCTAATCATAGTATTTGTTGTTTTATGTTTTTTTGTAGTTGTTCAATGGCTCGCAGCAGCATTTTCCCTGTACAAAAACGATCGCTTTCCAGCTATTGATTCTTTCATGTACGGGTCAATACATACACGACATCCTCAACCATCCCCGAATGAGTTGCCGAATTTCCCCGAAGTACTGCGCCAGATCATTAAAAAAACATATTTTACCGCAGTACTACACAGCGAACAAAGTCGCGGATCAGTTTACCAGGGTTTTTCCTTCTGGCAGCGCAGATAACAAAAGAAACCGTGGCTTGTTTTTACGTGGAACTTTTGGCAGCTGCATAATGCTGGAGCAGCGGGCCACGCAGTAAATTTTCCACGAAGTGGGTGGAACGCGGTGTGTGCCCTGCTTACTCTTCGTCACATCTTGTGGGCAACCATCCAACAGACAACCATATAAAACCCTTGACAAAAAACGAAGGTCTGATGCTACTGTGTTTTCGCTAGCAAGCGCAAATTCGGATTGTTTCAAAGGCAGATCACAGCATGCTTTTCAATAAAGCACATACTTTCTGGCACAGCCTAATACTCCATAAAGTTTTAACTGGACGATCCGATCAAAGTTCAAATGCGAGACCAGTGGCGTGCGCAGAAACTTTTCATGGGGGGGGGTTCATTCAGCGGCATAGGGTAGTCATTTGTATTTGGTGTGCGCTGTTTGTGACGTCACAAAATGACGTCATAGTCCT
>JGI24021J15306_10007757_pt1 | contig 13111 bp, 12 predicted proteins | sample Ectturendosymbi1_FD_15306 | JGI IMG/M metagenome (IMG submission 15306) | reverse complement strand
TTGAATGTCAAGCCCCCCCTGCACGAACGTAAAAACCCCCGCACAAACGTAAAGCCCCCCTATTGACGACTTTCTGGCGACGGTTCTGGATGACCCAATGGGTTGACCAGCACATACAAATAAAAAGGTAAGAGATTATTCAACAATTAAAGATCTTCTAAATATTCCAGTGAACAGCTTTCCAAGAAATGAAAAAATATTGTGTTTCTCAAAGTTTGTCTGTGAAAAGAAACTTCCAAATTGGGAAGTGTTAAAAGACCTTGCTTGGATTATGTACTCTCAGTCTGCTGATTAAATTTATATCTTGCTGCAAACTTTTTAGCAAGAACACAACCAGTACATTTTCAACAAGTGGATTCAACAATTGAGTGGTCTTGTCCTCATGCAAGGTTATGTTAGCATGAAAAGTCAATGTCATTTGGAATCATTTGGAAAGCCACATGGAGTTTCTAGGAATTACACCAAAGACTTTTTAATGGACAGACAATTGGCAAAAAGCTGAAAAATAGTTAAGGTTCTAAATTATGTCCCAGCTGGTGCAAGTGAAGATGTTAAGTATTGGATGAAGATGTTAAGTAAACTTTTTCAAGAAAAAAACTACGACGAAAAAACACCTAAAAGAGAAAGTTTTCATATGAGATAGAAGTTCAACATATGGATGTTCGGAAAGAAACGTACAGAGATCACTGCTTCAATTTAGTGCTAGGCCATGCAATGCAGTTCATATAATAGCATGTAGAATTGGACAATTTAGGGGCCTTAAAAGTTATCACAATAAAGCAGAGTACTGATGGAAACGTAGCTAATAAAAAAGCGAATGATGTTGATAGCTAACCGTATGCTGAAGAACTTGAAGCTCTGCAAACTCCCTACCCTCCAGTATCTTTATGCGTCATGTTCTGTTTGAATATCTGCTAGCAGACAATCGATTTACAGCATTTCGTAATGTTTTGATTGCATTGAGGCAAAGGTCTCAAACACGCCGCATGTGGCCCACGAGGGTGTTTTATGCGACCGGCGATGCTTTTTGAGAATTTTCAAATACTGTAATAAACATTTACGTTACTTAGTTTATTTACCGGTGTTTAACAGTGCACGGCTAGCGAGTGAACAACGTCTTTTCAAACAACCGTAGGGGTGGCTAGAAATGATTCGCGTATAATTCATGATGTTTCGCAGGAAATAAGACATGAAAGCTGTTTCTAGAAAGGTTGAGGTACAACCATTGTTGCGACAGCGTCAATGCGGCCGTCGGGTTACTTTATTAGACCTCCATTGGCCCTCGGAGCAATTTGAGTTTGAGACCCCTGCTTTGAGAGTTTACTTGATATTGCTTGCAACAGTTGGATCAGGTGAAAGACGTTTTTCAAAACTAATTAAACATACTTACGATCAACAATTTCACAAGAGAGACTAAACGACTTGGCAATGCTATCTATAGAAATTTGCGTTGCTAAAATCATTTACCTTGAAAATATATTCAGAGTTTGCAAATAAAAAAGGCCTGAAAAGAGTTTTTCTAAAGACCTGTGTAATGTGTATAAGCATTATGTCCTGTGATTGTTATACTTGATATTTTCAAAAAGTAATTAAATAAAGCTTTCATTGTCTTTCAACATTTTAGTAATCAAGCATTTTTTTTTTGTTAAAGATGAATATACTACACAAAATAAGAACATATAAGAACTTTCACTTATGTATTGAGTGTGGGCCCCGCCATCATTTTTCTAATTGGGCCTCGCAAACCCAAGCACCGGCCACCGGCCTTGTGTGTGCCAAGATATGAGCGGAGAATTTCAGAGAAGCAGCAACGAAAAAGTCACGAGTTTGTTTCTAATGAGCAGTAAAGCATGTAAGTAAAGCAGTGCGACTGAGTGTTTTCTGTTGTGTTGTCAGTATGTTTTACGAGTCATACTTTTGAAAATGAAGATACTACAAAATTGGAATGTTTCTGCGATTTCTACACATATTTTAAAACGAGAAAATGGGAACGTCGCATTATTTTTATGAAAGGGCTGTCAGTTTTAACAGAGATGCACGTAATTGAGCTTTGATAAGCTGAATATTCATATGAAACCTGTACTCTTTTTATTCCTTGAAAACTACAGTTGGATCTAACGGCAGCTATCCAGTTGCAAAATCTCATCAAGATCACCAAGGTTTGCAAAGCGAACAGTTGCGACTACGAACCTCACTGACTACATGTATTTAAGGTGGAAATTCTGTCTCCACCATTCAACGGCAACGTCCTCAATTGGTTTCATTCACAACAGCGTCACAATGCTTTCAGACAGCCAAGCAGAGTTGCCAACTTTCCCACATTGCCCTTATTGTATAGCTGCATCACAATGGGACGGAAACCCATGGTTCATAGTGTATTCGGTATGCCACTGCGAATGCTTTCAGAGCAGCGGTATGAAAGTTGCAGTATGTTGTTATGCAACAGAGGCAAAATGCTTAGCATTGATGGTTTGACAAACTTCATGCTGAAATAGATTTGATGTGGTTCTGACAATAGTTATGATGATTTTATTTGTGGGATATTTAACTTAATGCTGACTTTTTTGGAAGATTCTAATCGCAACTGCGCCACAGCTTTGAGCACAAGCCCGTAGCCAGGTTTAAAGGTTTGGGGGGAAATACATTTTTAGGGAGGAAAGAGTTTTGTTTTTATCATATACTTAAAAATACTTGCTCACTTTAAATATGTGTGCCATCACTTCACTGATTAGGGTTGTTAACTCGGGCTTGTTTCATTTGGCCTTGTCAGTGTTCACATGCTTTTGTTTCATGCCTGACCTTTTGTTTCGTTTTGCAGGCGACCTGAATCACAAAATGTTATTTGTACTTCGTGGTACGCAGTTAAAAGAGGCAACCCTAATTGTAGGGAAAAAGGGATGTAGGGAAATAGGGAAGTGGTTCCCCACAAAAATTTCAAATTAAACTTAGCTACGTTTAGTGTCTACATTAAATGTAGGGAAATCGGGAAGGCAAGGCGACAATTATCCCTCCGTTCAGGTTCAGCACGAAATGTAGGGGAATAAGGAAAACAAAGTGGAGATTATCCTTACGTTTAGGTTCAGCACTAAATGTAGGGAAATTGGGAAAGCAAGGCAATCACTTTCCCTCTTTCACAGGGGTTCCCAACCTGGCGTACATGTACCACCAGATGTACATTTGCCCATCTGAAGGGGTAAACTTCAGGTTAGCAGTAGAAGGGAAGAATATATTTATATATTATTGATTTCCAAATATTTACACACCTATCAGTGAATATTACTTTCAAAATGATTGTATGCTTATTGTTAAATATACTGTAGGCTATCTATGAAGGTCAAATTTGTACTGAGGAGAATAGTACGTTCCCAGTATTTTGTATAATGTAGTTTATATACTCTCAACGTCCAGCCCTATAGTTTAATCTTGGCTGAGCAAATCAAAACAAACCGAAACTATGTCATGCTTGCAGTTTGCACTTGAAAAAAACTTACGAAATACTGCACAGAACATAAATCAAAACACTTACAGTACAAAAATATTACAACACAATTCTTCTGTGCCCGGATGCATCAAACCGCTTCATAGTGTTGTCCCGGTTCACATTAAGACCTCGATGTATATCGTGACGTCAGGCCATTGGGCCGGTTTTGCGAAGTTGCGATCCTCAGCCAAGTCGTGAGGCGTCTCAGCAGAAAAGGAGCGTTTACAGGAGCATGAGCGAATTGGTATTGTTAGGAGAGTTTTTGACATGTGTTTTATGTTTGAAAAGAATTTGCGGTTTGCTGCTGCCATCGACTGTGTCAATGCGTTATAATTCATCTTATGATCTTCAGTCATCTGCTTCCATTTTTCAACTTCTTGCATCAGGGAACCTTGCATGGAAGATTAACGTTATCGTGTCACAGACCCTAGCACAGATTCGTTCACTTCATCAGTGTTGTAGTCCAGGACATGAAATAGGAAACTCGAGGGATAGGGATTACTTCATTTGGGAAATGTCGCTTCATTTCGCTGGTAATGTGATCAACAAATGGGTAAAACACATCCTGCGGAAGTATGCCTCTGTCGTATCAGCTTCAGCAACTGCCCTATTCTTCTGGCGATTAGAGGAGGTTGAGCGTGTTCTCTCTCCAGTGACATATTGACTGTTTCAGCAGTTAGCCACAGCACACTTGCATCAATCATAGTATACAGATTCAGTTCTTTGTTTGCTGATGACAATTGTTCTGCGATCAGCTTCATCCGTTGCCTGAACGAGATCACAGCTAGATTTTTGTAAATGCAAGGATGCGGTTTCACGAAGCCGACGCGTTGTATGACCACCGTCGTGATGACAAACTCAAAACTTTCCATGCATTTTGCAAAACCTGTAGCTTTCGTGCGAGTATCGATTGTTCCATTTTTGACAAAAAGAGTCTCATGGATATCTTGTACATTGTCAACAATACATTGAGGGAGCTGGGCCTCGATCCCCAGCGCGCATCAGAAAGCCCAGGTAAGCAATGAAATAAACGTTTGATCGGATTTGAAACCCATACATCCGTTCATTTCTGGGGATGGCAACACCAGGTAGCTGCAGTGCTGCTCTTCTTGAAACAGCCACGCAATAACATATGATTTGATTGAACATTGCAAAAATATTTTGTGGCAGAATTACAGAAAAGTTTACAAGTGCCTCATCTGCCTCAGCGTAGCTACGACCTAGATTAGTCACGATGAAATAATTGAGGAAGAGTCAATCAACTGTTAATAAAACGTTTAGATAAAGTTCTATTAAAAATTCAGTGGATTTTTGTCGTTTTACTCAGCCTATTTGTCATACGAAATTTTAGGGGTACAGGCTCATCTGTCGAAATGCTAAAGAGGTACATGGTCATAGAAAGGTTGGGAACCCTGCTCTAGCATCACGAGGCACGCTTGCCTCGTTTTTTTTCGCGGTCATTTGCGTCTGACAAAGTGCGAAGCTCCGGTTTTGTAAGTTTTGTACTCCCGTATTTGTTGCAATGCGCGTAAACTCGCTCGGTACAGTTACGAAGTTTCAAAACTTACATGCATCAACCCACTTAACGAGAGAAATTATGCGTTGTCATTCCAGTTCTACGATGTAATAATTCATACAAAATTTATAATTACAATAATCAATATTTGTAAAGCATTTTCTGGTTGAATTATCCAGCTAGCAAATGGAATTGCACGTCCCACGATATAAGCGAAGTAAAGACATGTTGCAAACTTTGAACTTCAAATAAGATGGAAAATGATGGCATGGCTTGTGTTGGACACTACTGTACTCTGAGGTTAGGTTTACGAAACAAAGTAATGTGACGTCGTGGAGCATTATGAAGGTGGAGAAGGTTATACAAACACCAAATGCTGTTATATGTTCCACACTTGTTTGTCCTTGCACAAAAAATTTTAAAAATGCTGAAACATTCCAATTTGAGACGAATCAAATGTAATGTGATTCCGAACTGAACGGCAACCTTACGATTATCGAATTGCAGCGGAATTCGTCTATAACGACTTCGGTTATAACGACGCTTTTTCGTCGTCCCCCACATAACATTTTACTCATTTATAACGACAGTTGCAAAAGTCCTTTACACGCTAAAGTGTAAGCTCGTCTGTGTGGAGCCACCGTTAAAATTTTTATGATCAAATAGGAACGCAGTTCAATTAAGCGGCCAATCATTGAGCCGTGGCACGCGGGCGGTGAGAATGGCACCAACGAATGAGGCATCAACAGCAATCGAGGCAAATCGTTACTTGAGTTTTACTGTACAGCAGTGGTTCCCAAGCGGGGAGGAAATTCCTCCCCAGGGAAGAATTTAACGAGTTCAGGGGAAGAATTTCCACTCTATTGTTACTTTGCTTATTCATTTTAAGAGTTGTTCTTCTTTTTTAAGTTGACATTGGCTCTTTCAATTGGTTATATCACTTTATATTTGTAAGTTATTTAGTTGGGCAGACTATCATACGTTTTTATTGACAAATTTTAGTGCCATTATTTGACAACAAATAGTTTTTGTCCCACTTTTGTTAATCAACTTATTTGTCGTCAATAAAGACCATTGTTCCCATTGCAGTTAATACTAGCCTGGTAACCCGAACAGGGAAGGAATTAAAGTTTCATAGGGGCGGAATGTAAAGGTCCAAAATGAGCAAAAGGAGGAATACATCAAAAAAGGTTAGGAAACACTGCTACACAGTATCAGGGATTGTTGCGACTGTAGTCAGTTTGATCGGTAGTCTTGGTGTAACGGTGCGTAACTTATCGACAAAAGAAGCAGTAGCCAAATATGGAAAAAGTATGACGTCATTATTGGTGAACATTTAACCTTATTTGTTCGTTTCTTGCTTTCTGTGTTTCTTTTGTTTGTTTGTGTCTCGCGATTGTCTGGGAGTATCTAGATCAGTGCTTCTTAAACCGGGTGAATGGTCCACCCAAGGATGAATGAAATTTTTGCAAGGGTTAACGAAAAAATGGGGGTGAATGAATTTTTTGTTGCTAATTTTTTGCATCCTCTGGTTGTTTTTTTACCCAGCACATATCAGCAATCGTGAATAAAGTAGCAAACTTGAAGCGCTCTAACTTCGCATCTACAACAGTCAGCAACTTATCACTTCAGGAAAACCGTCCTGTGATGCAAGTAACCGCCTCTGTTACGTAACAGGGATAGATTTTACCAAGAGATGCCATGTTTTATTCACTCGAGTGACGGAATCTCTGCTGTGCTCTGCATGACCGTAGAGATGTCACTTTTGATGATATAACATCAGATTTGATGTTTTCAGAAATTTTTTTGATGTTTGATGTTTACGCTACGAATTTGATGTTGAAAACAATTTTCGAAAAACGATCTCATAATCGCATGATACGTTCACACTGGGCCTGAAAGCATATTGCCCCAAAGTGCATTTAACGCCACTAATATAAGTAGCATTTCGATCAGGTGTTTAACGAAACCTTGTCAACTCTATTCCGCCAGTTCCTACGAACTGGTGCACATGGAATTTATGAACATTAAGCGAATGTTATCTCGCAACGGGTTCCCCAATAATTTTTTGGACCGTTGCATTCAGCAATGCTTAAACAGAAAACACGGTGTCACACAACAAAGTGATTCACCGGCTGAACCAGTGTTTCTCAAACTTTTTTATTCCATCGCCCCCCTTTCACTCTCGACACGTCGTTTTCGCTCCCCAAGCCTCATAAAACAAACACAGGATAGTAAATTTAAAGATTTTTATTTATGGAAAGTATTAAATAGCTGAACCAAGCCATTAAAAAACTGAACTAAGTAATTTTATCACGACGCTAATATTGCGTTCAGAAATCTTGTGAAAATAATAATCCAGGGCTGCGGAACCGGAGCGCCGGAGCTGGGCATTTTGCTTGAAACCGGAGATCAAATCAAAAATCAGAATGAGCCGGAGGCGGAGCTCAGTTTAAACTCTAGGACGGAGCCGGGTCTATGGTCATTTGAGAGCTATGACCTTCGGCTCCGGGTCCCTTCGTAGATACCAAGGGTTTTGCCAAAAAGTCTTACGTGTGCTCTTTATAGCACAGTACACGCGATCATTGCGAGTTACAACACCAAAATGCAACAATGCATCTGCAAGCCGTTGGTGTTTCTTTGGATTAATAATCGCTAAGCCTTTATATACACTCTGTAAGAGCTTACTGTCTGATTCTTGGCTGGGGAAGAATTCCTTTCAATAGGCAATGTCCTTCAATAACACCTCTAATATTTTGTGTAACAGACTTCGTTAGCGCAAAACGTGTCAATTCACTTGTAGTAAATTTTTTGTGCGGCTCTCTAACAAAATCGTAGGCCTGGATTTGGCTCCCTTCAGGGAAATGGTTGAGAACCACTATTGTAGAAGTAAGAAAAACGTTAAACTACCACCATATCTTACTTTCTAGTCAGAATGATCAAACCGGGTCTGCAGTAGTGTAGCAATCTAAAAAGAACTGAGCTGTAATGAGTAGGTATATAAAAAAATATCCATAGCTTGTGTAGCTGTATGTAGTCATGCTGTTATAGCAGGGAGTATGATTAAGATATGATGTCATTGCAGATTTAAGCGTGAAATGTACGGGATGTCATTGTAAAGTAGGAATGTTTACTAGAAAATATTACGTTTACAAGCAGTAGCATAACATGCAAGTTATAAATAATTGGTAGCGAACTAGCATTGCTTTGCATAGCGGTACATTATCAGGAGAGTAAAAATATCAATGTAAACAAATGTGGCTTTTCTTGAAGTTTTCATCTGTGGAAAAAAATATGTGTTTTCAGCACGGTAAGCAATTCCCACGCTGAATTGTGCTTTACTTTGCGATTCATCACTGCTTATTATGAGTGCAAAAGATAAGAAATCAGACGTTTTCAGCTATTTTTGAAAAGTCAATGTGAATTTCTTGCTAGGGGTCATACTTTTTATTCGAACAAAGGGCGTTTGAACACATCTTCGCGTTTGTGTTAATGCAAATGTGTGCGTGTTCGAAAGAACACATGACAGTCCGCTATGTGTTTTGCGCTGTTTGCATGGTTTACCCGGGTAGCGCTGTTGGCTGGAATCGCTAAGACTGCAACAGACAAAGCATGCAACGAGTGCAAAACACTTGATCAATTGGGACTGGTCTGTGTTTAAATGCTCGGACACAAATGTAGATTTCCAAAGAGTCATTTTCTTGATTCTGGTCGTAAGAAGTAACAAAAGATCCTCAGGCATTGACGGCAAAACCAGCGACTGCCCTTCCAGAGATTGTTTATATTACCGTTATCTTGATTTTCGTTTCCGATAGTCACTATTCTCTTGATCGTCTGAACCTGTGATTGTTGTTTTTCGCTGATTTCCTCATGGTAAGAGCGCTGCTAGTAAAAAACAACAAGATTAAATCACTCAAAAAGTTTGGCATATTCTGTGTGTTTTGTGTACTTGATTTAATTCATTTTCCACTCAACTTGAGGAACACCGAGACAGTTAAGATATTAATGTGTGTAAACGAACAGAAACCGGAGCCACACTCATGAAAACCAAAAGCTCCGGAGCCGGATCTGCATCATTTTTACGACGGTTCCGCTGCCCTGAAATAATCCACGCTGTAGCTGGGCAGGCAGACGATCCAGAACGAAAGATAAACTGCTTTAGCAACAACCTCAAACGATTATCATAGTAAATTAACATCTGCAAGAAACTGACACGTCATTATAGCAGGCTACTGAAGTTAACTCAATGATCGATTGTGATCGAGCATTTTCGTTCCTTTTGTGTTGTTTCTCCCCCCTATCGCCCCCTTTGTTTTTTTCGCACCCTTGCCCATCAAAATCGCCTCCAAGGGGCAATTCCTCCCACTTTGAGAACCACTGGGCTGAACCCTCTACTTCACCCAAATAGATTTCATTACAACTACCGTATTTGGGTTTTGTATCTAATAACATACGGCAGAACTCAGCAGCTTTGTAAGACCAAGGCTGTAATGAACGTGAAGCTGCGTTGTCTTCAAAATACTCGAATACTTCAAAGCTGGTTCTCGGCTAAGGACCGGCAAGTTTTACTCAGTCGTTTTAACGTTGTGTACAAGCTTACGAGCTCATGCGGTGCCTCCTACATCGGGCAAACGTAACGCAGTTTAATAAATCGTATAGAAGAGCATCGAACGTCACCAAGCTCTTCAGTCTGTAAAGGCCAATCTACACTGACGACGTGCCAGGAGTAGCCGCGCACGATTTTTTGTTTGTTTTATTGCGCCCGGGAGCCGTGCCGAGCTGTGCACGAGCGCAGAATTACCTGGCGCAACAAAACAAAGGCTTACGCCTGGCAACTTCTGGCACGTCCTCAGTGCAGATTGGCCTTAACTCATGACGTCACGCGCCATCACCATCGGCGAGTATCCAGCTGAGTCATGTGATTACGTATGCTTCGCGCCACTACGTCACTACCGAAACAGCCCTTCGCATTTTTCATTTTTTCACAGCGCTTTTCTCCTGAGTGACCAATAGGAACTTGCAGCATGATCACTGCAGTTCAATTTGCACTGCACTGATGATGATGATAACAGGAATTATCGAAACGTTTGCAATATGTCATTGATATCGTTTTCATTGGCCGTGATTTTCATTACAAAGCTTGCAAAGGTTTAGTTAATTGTGTTACCTGATTTCTGTCTGTGAAAACAGTCTTCTCTCGTCGCTAAAAAGAGTAGGACTTCTTACTACAGGAGGGTTCCACACCACTGTCAGAATTACTGAAACTAAATTTCACGTAACAAACTAACTTTTGGTTCTCCTCTATTGTGTACTTTTATATCGCGGTGTCAATAACGATTTAAAGATAGGCACAGTGAGGTGAAAGCATTTGGACAGTAAATAACAAGCACAAATCATTTACAAAATTGTGCTTTTCGTGTACAGAACTGCTGCAATCTCCGAATATCTACTTTGAATCTTTTCGACGATACCGGATCCGTGTTTCCCATCATATGAATGCAAAGCTTAATAATGCGATGCGTCAGCAGGAACAGGTTTAAAATGCATAAAAGGCGATACCTCCAGTTTTTCTCACACACCAGTGAACAAACTAAATACCTTAAATGTTGATTATTTGAAAATTCTCAAAATGCTTCGCGGACCGCACAAAGTGCTCTCGCCGGCCAAATGTGGCCCGCGGGCCGCGTGTTTGAGACCACTGATCTACACGCTCACAGCTTGTCTCGCTCTAGCTTGTCAACTCGGGGTGGTTGAAAACAGAGCGAAGATTTTTCTTTGAGGAATCGTGACGCGCATTTCAGTTGTCCGCGAAATGCTTGGCGTGGGCGTCACGCACACCGGAAAACAAAATGTTTTGAAAACAGTTTTGAAATTTCCTTTCTGGTTTGTGGAGATAGAAATGTCTTACTCTGTCTGGTAGGTTGAAAACAGAAAATATCAGACCTGGTTAACACAAAAACGAAGCTAAATGAAAGAAGCAAATGGTTTTAGAGGAAGAGACTATAAACGAGGAATGAAGATCATTATTGTATTTAAGAATTTTCACTAGCTGTGAAAGAAAAGTCTGCAGTTTGCTTTTGCTAGGAGCTCAGAAAATTCTATCATTCAATCTGTGATGGTGTAATTTAGCCCAAATTAACGTTATTACAAGGGAAAATTCCTACGCAATATTTAGCAATGCATCAATTAAATAGATTATTGGGTGAGCATTTTGCTATTGACGTTTTTTCTCAACCGCCCTCAACTCGAGAAAATATTTTTCGATTTCAGCAAATTTTTCTACCATCTTGTCATATCCATATGCAAAATATGCATAAATGACCGCTTTACGTTTTGAATGCTCATCTTCAACAAAGCGTTTTATCATAACTTTTCAAACTGAACTGTTTTCCATATTTGTTCGATGTGCCGCAGACTACTTCATTAAACTTTGCAAAGTTTTGGAACACCAGTGTTTAATATGATGCATTAAAAGACAAACAAATTACTGATCCTGTGCAGCGGCATAAATAATAAAGGGAGGTAAAACATGTGCTTGTAAAATCCATCTAAAATGTACCTTCTTTTTCAAAAAACAAAATCAATGCGTGTGTGTGCTGATCAGGGCTATGAATGTTTTCTCCAAATTCAAAAAGTGAATTGCACATAGCAGTTATTACGATATTGTCAATTAGGTTTGAAATAATCCAAGCATTAACCTGTTTGTAGCAGCACAGCAGCAAATAGCTTCCTTGATTTAAATCCGACAGAGTGTATACTCTCTTCATTGTAGCATCAAATAATTGCGGTATTGAATACATGTACTGCATTTACACCAGATCTGTTGCAACTACTAACGAAACAAAACCATAGCTTCAGAATAATACAGGGTGTTTCAAAAAATTTGACATCATTTTGCAATCTAATAACTTTGGCAGTTCCTGTTTAAACAACTTTAAATTTACACAGCATGCGTACAAACAGGACAAAATTTTGTGCTTAAGATCTTGCATGTTACTTCATGGATGGCAAGGGCGCAGAGGGCTGAGCCGAGGGGGTCGCCTTGTTGCACACCGGTGGCCGAATCTAGATTGAAGTTTCCATAAAAGAGAGATGTTTTTGAAGAATAACAGTCCCATATGAAGGGGTAGATTTCTGGGAGGTGTTTTTGAACTTCTTGAAGAACAATGTCTCGACGTATGCTGTTGAAGGCATTTTTAACATCAAGCTTTAAGGAGAACATTGTCGTTGTGGGGTTGGTCCATGAAGTAACGGGTGGCGTGGACTGCAGCTTCACACCCCAGGGGGTGTCTACCCCTACTTGGGAGGGCAGGAGGAGTTTGCGGAGCCTTGGGATGAAGGGTCTCAAGCAGACTTTAGCGACAAGACGTCGATAAGTGCATCCTACGGCAATGGATCTGTCTCCGTTGCTTTTGCGAAGCCCGTGGAGTTGGGCGCCATAGAGAAAAGGCCTGAGGTCAGTCGGCAGATGACCATTTGCAAGGTAGTTGACTAGTTCCGTTAAGCTGGTGAGGAGAGACGTACTGGCATCGCCTGCTGTGATGGAGATGCAGTCTTTCAAATGTTGTGGCCGTAGGCCGTCTGGGCCTGCCCCTGAACCATGAGGGAAGGAAGAGATTGCAGCATGTATTTGGGTTGTACTGAAGCAAATTGGTGAGGTATCAGCATCTGGGGGTGGGGGTAGTTTGAGGTCATCTGGGGCTTGGGGGTGTTTTTGTTGAAGGGTGTTGAGAGATTCTTCATTGGGGTTGACGAATGAGCTATTGCCAGATAAAGTTTGAAGGGCGCCTTTGATATTGAAGTCAGATAGTTTCCGGTTTACCAGTCATTTCATGTTTTTGGCTGGGTCATGGTGGGTTGTGGTTGGTGGTGGGGTTGCTTGTCTCGAAGGGGGTTCAGGGACAGGTAGGCCCGCTGATTCAAGGTATGTGTTAATTCTTGATTTGATGGAAGAGGTCAAGGAGATCCCTTGTGATTGGGGGCCTGATGAGAGGACTGCAAGGGGGAAACATACCACACGATGCCAATAAAATAGTGAGTTTGAAGAAATGGCTTTGTTAATAAGTTTGCTAAGTCCTGAGGCAAAAGAAGGGCGTGCTGCCTTGGGGGTGCGG